>OOCW01000773.1_pt1 | contig 27468 bp, 19 predicted proteins | sample 1671201 | NCBI WGS metagenome assembly OOCW01 (sample SAMN06348132, study PRJEB24527) | human gut metagenome | biome: human gut; feature: ankylosing spondylitis patient; material: feces | host: Homo sapiens | place: China | collected 2015-10
TGTCGCTTCGTTGACGACTTGGATACTTTATCATATCTTCTGTCTTTTGTCAACTGCAGATTTCATTTTTCTGAAATTCTTTTTAATTGTTTGTTTTTCAAAAACAATTATTTGCGACAGCTCAGTTATATTACCATAGGGTTTTATGCTTGTCAACCATAAAATTCAATTTTTTTCAGATTTTCCTGGAAGTTTATCTTAAAGGGACAATTTCTTTTCTTTTATTATCCTATTATCTCCCTGTTTATTATTTATTATATATATGTTTTTTTATAAGTTTCTTCGCTGAGTGCGCTACGCCGGTCGCATTTTCAATGCGGTAAGTGCGAGGGAAGGCGATCTCAGAGTTCCGTAGCCCGAACGCCCTCCCTCGCGCTCCCACCCCGTTGGGCACGGAAGGAGTTCTTCGTTGTTGTGTGTGCTGCGTTGTTGACTTTTGTCTGTATGCTGCGGTACTCAGAGTGGAACGCTGAGCCGATCTCGTTCCTGTATTCTTTGATATTTATGGTACAACGCTATGCCGATCTGGTTCCTGTATTCTTCGATATTTATAGTGGTACGCCGGGCCGATCCGGTCCTGTATTCTTCGATATTTATAGTGATACGCTGGGCCGATCTCGTTCCTGTATTCTTCGATATTTATAGTGATACGCTGGGCTGATCTCATTTCTGTATTCTTCGGTACTTATAGTGGTACGCTGTGCCGATCTGATCCCTGTATTCTTCGATATTTATAGTGATACGCTGGGCTGATCTCGTTTCTGGATTCTTCGGTACTTATAGTGGTACGTTGGGCCGATCTCGTTTCTGGATTCTTCGGTACTTATAGTGGTATGTTGAGCCAATCTGGTTCCGGGGATTCTTCGGTACTTATAGGAATATTCTGTGCCAGTCTGGCATTTCAGGACAGGACGCCCAGTCCGCTTCCGTCACCTGTTCTGTTTTTTTCCTGTCGGCTGGAAGCGTCAGCCAGAGGAAGGTGGCATCGGGCCGGGCTGCTGCGGAGGAGGGGTGATTACTACTTGGGCTGCGGGAGACGGCGTTATTGCGGCAGGGGCTGCTGTCTGAGCCGAAGGCGAGTTCTGGCCCTGCCGCAATGCTTTTAGCCGTCTCACGGAGCCCTAGTAGTATCCCCCGACGGAGTCCCTGCCCGGACCGATGCCACCTTCTTCTGGCGTCCCTCTATACATCCGCCTCTCAAACTCCCGACAGCATCCACCCACGGACCGGTGCCACTTTCCTCTGGCGTCCCTCTATACATCCGCCTCTCAAACTCCCGACAGCATCCACCCACGGACCGATGCCACCTTCCTCTGGCGTCCCTCTATACATCCGCCCCACAAACTCCCGACAGCATCCACCCTCAGACCGATGCTTCCTTTGTCCCTCTATACATCCACCTCACGAATCCACAAGCCCTTCCCGGACCCGCTCCGTAAGACTGTCTCCACCCTTACGATACCAATCTTCCACAAAAGAGTCAAAAGAGCTCACAGGCATCCTCCCCATAATAATCTGGATAAATGCATTCTTCTCCAGCAAACGCAAAGTCTGAGGAATCTCCCCGTCACCATCCCCCAGAAACTTTTTCTCCGGAGCACGATAATTCGCATCCACCAGAAGCCCCACCGCCGAAATCCTGGACTTATACGCCGCCCAGGCCTCCACCGAAGGCACCTCCGCCTCAAGATATTCCTTACACGCATCAAAATAAGACGCCTCAATGGCACTGAGATCCTCCCTGGTCTTCTCATTGCCCGGACTGTAAAGAACCTCACGGATATGCTTTGTCACCATATAAGTAGCCTCATTATAGTCCACATTGATCATTAGCGGACGCGCCGTAGGATCCACATTCAAGGCAAAATAAGTATTCATCTCATCTGCATCCTCCGCTTCATATCTGGAATAGTCGAACAACACATTCAAAATCTTCATTGCGATCTCCGGATGCTCATACCCTTTACGCACAACTACATATTTATTATCTCGAAACGTAGAGTATACCTCCACAGTCCGCTTTACATCCGCAGTCAGATAATACGGTTCCCAGTCCGCCTCTTTGTTCTTCCTATACTCATCCATAAGAGGATTATTCGGAGTCCACCAGAGTCCGAAAAACGCTCCGCATTTTCCATTCACCACAAGATCACGGATATTATTCTGTGCACGTAAAGCAAAATCCGGATCCAGTATCCCCTGCCTGTAAAGCTCTCTGAGATACCCCAGAGCCTCCTTTGTCTCCTCCGTCAGCGATCCATAGACAATTTCTCCATCTGCATTTTCAATCCATTGCTGCGGATACGCCCCGAACTTTTCAAACACAGGGTCCACCGAATAGCTGGTGCTGACCGTGCCCACAAGTCCCGGATCACAGACAAGTCCCACAGGATCTTCACCATCCTCTGCACCCATTCGGTTTTCCTGAAATGCACGGATCACTGAAAAAGCCTCTTCCAGTGTCTTCGGTTCTTTCAATCCCAGCTGTTCCATCCAGTCACGTCTCAGCCATAAAAGCTGCGACCCATCATCAATGGCAGTCTCCGGAAGTGCATACAGTTTTCCGCCAAAAGTCCCTGAGTCCAAAAGTTCCTCTCCATAACTCTCATACATTTCCTTTATTTTATCGGAAGCGCAGCTTTTGTATACTTCCGTCAGGTCCTCGATAAGATCATTTTCAACCAGCTCTTCCAGAGTTTCCCTGTCCGACACCAGAAAAATGTCCGGAAGATTCCGATCTTTGACCAGGATGTTCAGGGCTTCGTCATACCGCTCCTCACTCTCCATAAAAACATTCTTATTCTGAATATTCAGTGTCTTTTTCAGATACCGGGTATATGCATTGTCCTCATAGGTCTGCCCGTCCGGAAGATTAGAATTATTAGCCCCTTTCATCTGTCCCAGAGTATAAGTTACAAGCTCCGGATATTTTCCCAGAGGCGAGGTTTCTGCCTGTTCCCAGCTCTTGCTGCTCTTTTCGGACAGAACATCTATATCTGTTTTTTCCATTTCTGCAGTTTCTAAAGAACACCCCGTAAAAAGTGTCAGGCTCAGCATCATACTCAGAAATACCACTGTTTTTCCCAGACTAAGTCTCATCTTTTTTTACCTCTTTCGGGATTCTCATATCAACGCTTGTCCCCTCACCTACCTTGCTCAGAATCCGGATGGCATATTTCTCTCCATATAAAATACACATACGGTCATTGACATTTTTAAGGCCATAGCCTTTTGCCTGATATGTGAGCAGCTTTTCTGCCTGCTCCTGCTCCATCCCTATCCCGTTATCTTCAACCCGGATCACTACATCCCCATTCTCTTCAAAGAAATAAAGTTTCAGAAGCTTTTCCCCTTCCTCCTTCACATCCAGGCCATGCTCCAGAGCATTCTCAACGATGGGCTGCAGGGCAAGCTTTGGAACCAACTCCTGCTGCACAGACGGATCGATATTCCACTCCACCTTAAAATCATTGTCATGCATGATAAGCTGGATTTCCAGATAAGCTTCGATATTCCGAATACAGTTTTCCACAGTCACCATATCTGCTCCCTTACTGAGCGCTGTCCGGTAAAATGTAGATAATGCCAACGTCACACGGCTGATCTCCTTCTGACGGCTCTTAATCGCCATCCAGTTTATAATAGAAAGAGAATTATAAAGAAAATGGGGATTGATCTGGGCAGTCAGCGCTTTCAGTTCAAATTCCTTCAGAGCGATCTTATTTTCATACACTTCTTCGATCAGTCGATTAATTTCATCCATCATATGGTGAAAGCTTCTCACCAGCTGTCCTACCTCATCTCCGGAATCACTGTAAACCGTAACTTCACGGCTTCCCTGGTTCACCTGTTCCATATTTCTGGTAAGCTGCTCAATCTTTCTGGTAAACAGCTTGGAAAACGTCATTCCCAGCACAATGATGATCACAACACAGAAGCCGATCAGCGGGATCTCACTGATCAATACTTTTGAAACCGAGCTCTCGATCACAGCCGGAGGTTTATAAAAATAATAGGTCCACCTTGTTTCATGTCCGCTGCTGCTGACATAGGTATATTCTTCCCTCAGACGATCCAGCTTTTTCGCGGTTTCTTTCTGTGCGGAAATATCACTGGCCGCCAGATTTTCTCCATGATAGACGATATTTTGCTGATCATCCACCACAAAGCCTCCGGAATTCCGTTCGATAATATTGGCCAGAGGCTGGAATACTTTTCCGTAATCCAACGAAATACAGAGCACAGCCTCCTTGATATTACCATCATATATTTCCCTGACTGCCGCGATCTGACGATTATCCCGGTCCACGATCCACTGAACCGTCACGGTATTATTTAATTTGTCACTCCACCATTCCCCATCCACCTCTGAAAGCGGAGCCAAGGTATATTCATGGCGCACGGGAATGCTTTCTGCAAAAAGCTGTATCCCCTGAATTGCTTCGTGGTAGGATTTCGGCACTGTCAGCAGCGGATACACAACTTCCGTATACTGTTCATATGCAGTATAACGATCCATATCTTTGTTGAAGATCACCTCCTGGATTTCGGGAGAATAGGTAAGATAATTCAAAAGACTGGCATAAATTTCGATCTGCCCGTCAATGTTTTCCCTGGTCTGCTCCAGAATGGAGTACATGTCCTCCATCTCATTTTTCCGGACAAGACTACTCATGCGACTGTGACTGTACAGTGCCAACACAGTCATCGGCACCAGGGATACCAACACAAGAAGATTTGTCAGCTTGTACCGGTATTTCATATCATTATACTTCTTCAGAAGCCTCTTCATCCTCATTGTTTCCTTTCCGATAGGACTCCGGGCTGCTTCCATAATATTCCCGGAAGCTCCGGCAGAAATACGAAGAATTGGCAAATCCTACCTGCTCGCTGACCATGGCTACTTTCATGTTGGTGGTGCGTAGAAGCTCCTTGGCCTTTTCCATGCGGAACACACGGATAAAACGATTCAGGTTCATCCCCGTCTCCTTCTTGAAAATAAAACTGAGATAGCCAGAAGAAAGATATACTTTTTCTGCCAGTGTTTCCAGATTCAGATCTTCCGCATAGTGATTGTAAATATAATTTTTTACTGCTGCCACCTCATCTCTGGATTCGCTCATGGAACGGTCCAGGAACTCTTCGTACTGACGGATATTTTTTTCTGTAACCTCAATGATCTCCTGAATGGTAGAACAGCCATACAGATGATCCACTTCCAGATCCAGCCTGTGCTCTCCGGCAAAACGATTCTCCTGAAACAGCTCCCTGATCACATTGGAAAAAACAAATTTCACATACATGGCCGAAAACTGGGTATTGGACTGATATTTTGATGCCAGGCTGCGGAAATGGCTCCACAGCTGCTTCACATCCTTTCTGGAAATATCTTCTGAGATTTTTTCCATAAGTCTGGAATCCTGTTCCTCTTCGCCGGTATTTTTCTCCTCCTCTTCCTCACTGGTATAAACATGGATGTCCGGATGATAAAATTTCTCTTCCATCTGCTGCTCCAGCTGTTCCATGATCCCGGGCAGTTCCCGGTATCCGTCAAAACGTCGGCTTACAGCCAGATGAAAACGGACAGGATGCAGTCGTTTCAGAATACTGTAGACATTTTTTGCCACAAGAGTATAGTCGCAGTACACATCTTTAAAAAGAAGCAGGGACTGGCGGCCATTGAGATTCAGATAGAAAAAAGACCGGCGAAGTTCTTCCTGGATCTCAAGCGGGACTTCATCACTGGCAGAATCAAAAAAAGATTCATCGGATTCAATGAGTATCGCACAGTGCCACTGCTCCCAGGCAGCAAAGTCCACGATTCCTTCCGCTTCTTTCAGACGTTCCTGATCACCGGAATAAATGTAACTCAGCAGAAAATACTGCTGAAGAAAGCTTTTTTCTTTTATGGACTGCTGCTCTTTGTTTTTCCGGGACGCAATCTCCTTCTGGATCTTCTGTATGGTGTCATGAAAGCGGTCCGGATCCACCGGTTTCAGCACGTAATCGGTCACTCCATAACGGATCGCCTCCTGGGCAAAAGCAAAATCGCCATAACCGCTGAAAATGATAATTTCCAGATCCGGATATTCCTCTCTTGCTTTTTTTGAAAGCTCCAGACCATCCATATGCGGCATTTTGATATCTGTCAGCATCAGATCCACCGGATGCTTTCTCAGCTCATTTAATGCCAGCTTGCCATTAGCCGCCTCATAAATTTCCCACTCTCCCTCCTCCATAGACAGAAGAAAGCGGATTCCGTCACGTTCCAGTTTTTCATCATCTACCACCAAAACTCTGTACATTCCTCACCTCGCCAAATATGGCCTGATCCACGTAAAAGCACGCAGAGCAGGCCGTTTTTCTTTCATTTTAACATTATTCAACTAATTTGTCAGCCCTTAACAGCTCCTGCAACCACACCTTCAATGATATATTTCTGGCATGCAAGATAGAAGGCAATGATCGGAATGATGGAAAGGACAAGAACGCCCATCATCGCTCCCATATCAATGGTTCCGTAACCGCCCTTCAGATACTGGATGGCAATGGAAATGGTTTTATATTTCTTGATATCAAGTACCAGATATGGAAGAAGATAATCATTCCAGATCCACATGGTTTCCAGAATCGCTACAGTTACACAGGTCGGTTTCATAACCGGAAGAACCACTTTAAAAAATGTCTGGATCGGGGTACAGCCATCGATCATGGCAGCTTCCTCGATCTCGATCGGAATGGATTTTACAAAACCGCTGAACATAAATACCGCAAGTCCTGCTCCATATCCAAGATAAATGATGATCAGTCCCCACGGAGTATTCAACTTCAGGATGTTTGCAATCTTGGAAAGAGTAAACATTACCATCTGGAATGGTACGACCATGGAAAACAGGCACAGCATGTACATGGTTTTTGTCAGCGTGTTGGTAACACGGTTGATGTACCAGGCACACATGGAGGTACAGAGCAGAATTACCGCAACCGAAAATACTGTGATAAATAATGTCCATCCAAATGCCTGGAAAAATCCGGTTTTTGTAAGACCATTTACATAGTTTTCCAGACCTACGAACATTTTATCCGTTGGGATTGCAAAAGGATAACGGCTGATGTATGCTTTTTTCTTAAAAGAATTGATCAAAACCAGAAGAATCGGGAAAATATAAGCAACAGATACCACACTCAGGATCGCAGTCCACAGACCGCTGAATTTTACTTTTTTATTCATTACTGCTGTACCTCCTTACTTCTTGTGAGACGATTCTGGATCATGGCAATTGCTCCAACCAGTATAAAGAAGATCACGGCCTTCGCCTGTCCTACACCTTCCCATCCGGTACGTCCATAGAAGGTATTGAAAATATTCAGCGCAAGCATTTCTGACATATTGGAAGGCTCACCATTTGTAAGAGCAAGGTTCTGGTCAAAAAGCTTGAAGGAGTTGGTAAGTGTCAGGAAAGTACAGATGGTGATGGACGGCATGACCATAGGAATGATCACATGCTTCAGAAGCTGTCCTTTGTTCGCACCATCGATCTGTGCAGCCTCGATCAGTTCACCCGGGATATTCTGGATACCTGCGATGTAAATGATCATCATATATCCGATCTGCTGCCAGCACATCAGGATCACAAGGCCCCAGAATCCGTAAACAGATGAATATGTAAGTGTTTTATTGATCTGAAGAAGCAGACCGTTTAACAGAAGCTGCCATACATAACCAAGGATGATACCACCGATCAGGTTTGGCATAAAAAATACGGTACGGAATATATTGGTTCCTTTGATCTTCTTGGTCAGAAGCAACGCAACTGCAAAACCGATCACATTGATCAGAACTACTGATACAACCGTAAATGCGGTGGTGTACCATAATGCATGTCCAAAGGTTCCATCTTCAGTAAAAATCTTCACATAGTTCTGTAATCCCACGAATTTTGCATCCGTTACTGTGGTAAATTTACAGAAGGAAAGATATACACCCATGATAAAGGGAACGATAAACCCAATGGTAAATGCCAGCAGGGTAGGCAGGACAAAAACCGGAAAATACTTTTTCATCATCTTATTCTGCATGTTTTCTCTTCCTTTCTCCTGAGGATGCATCCTTCCCTACTTTACGCACCCTCTCTTCATTAAAAGAGGCAGGCGGAAACCGCCCACCCCTTCGTGATCACGTTTCAGTTATAACTTATCAGCCTTCATTTGCTGCTTTGTACTCTTTTGCCCATCCGTCAACAAATGCAGTTTTCACAGCATCCCACTCGCCGGTACCCTGTGCATACTCAAGCATTGCACTGCCGACCTGGTTTTTCCACTCTTCAGAAGGCATGGTTGTGAAGTTCCATGAAACCGGAGTTTTACCAGCTTTTACATATTCATTGGCTGCTTTTACAAGCGGATTTGTAGACTCATAATTCTCATCAAAGGTCTTGAATGGTGTTGTAAATCCCATTTCCTGGCTTATAGATTCTCTTCCTTCATCACTTGTGATAACCCAACTGAGGAAATCAAGAGTTGCCTGGATATCCTTCTCATCTGCTTTTTTATTTACGCACCAGTAGTTCTCACTGCCTGTGCAAAGTCCCTGGTCCTCTTCACCATCTACACCAATGTAGATTGGAAGCATTCCCATATCCTCGTCTGCTACTTCGTTATCTTTGATGCTATCATAAGCCCAGGTTCCATTCTGATAGAACACAGCCTCTCCAAGGCCAAATTCAGCATTTGCATCATCGATAGTCTTGCTGGAAAGAAGGCTTGGCTCACAGGTAGAATCTGTGATATAAAGGTCAAACAGGTTCTTGAAGTTATCAAGATAGGTTCCTTTGATCGCATCTGTGGATGTGATTCCGTCTTCTTTGTACTCATAATAGATTGGAAGGTTTGCAAGGTGTGTCTTGAAGCGCCAGTCACTGGAAGAATCAAAGCCTGCGGAAGTAAATGCACCGTCAACTCCAAGGTCATCTTTCTTAGCCTGGATATCATCTGCAACCTTCTTTAATGTCTCAAAATTGTTGATCTCATCTGCAGACTTGATCACAGCGCCATCCATCTCACAGTATTTCTTAAGAAGCGCTTTGTTGTAAATAATTCCATATGTTTCAATTACATAGGCGATACCATCAACTGCACCGCTGTCATCCTTCAGTACGAAATCGTCACTCTCCACATTTTTATAAACATCGCTGTCTTTCAGGTCATAGCAATAATCTTTCCAGGATGCAAGTCCAACCGGTCCGTTAACCTGGAACAGTGTCGGAACCTCATCCTTGGCCATCTCTGATTTCAGAGTAGACTCATAAGTTCCGGAAGCAGCTGTAACAACGGTAACCGGTACACCAGTCTCATCGGTGTATTTCTTTGCCAGGTCTGACCACTGATCTGCCTGCTCCGGTTTAAAATTCAGATAATAAACAGAGCCTTCACTGTCATCCCCCTTTGCCATAGCCGGAACTGCCGGGATCATGGTAGCTGCCATTAAAGCTGCAAGACCAAATGCTGTTGCTTTTTTCATTCTCATAATCGTACCTCTCCTTTACCTTATATGATATTCAATTTGTTTCGCGAATATGCTTAAAACGTCCATTTCGCATATTCCTGACCGATAAGCTTCAAATCAGCTTCTCGATTAACTTGATGTTATTGTAAATCGAAGAGGTCATTTTCACTATATAAAAAAATCAAGAAACGTGTTGATTTTTTTATATAGTGAAAATATTGATATTTTCTTATAAAAAAAGAAACCGGAAGAGGATCACTCCTATTCCGATTTCCTTTATATATTATTTTCGATTCATCATGCTTTATTGACAGATCCGAAAAGCTCCATTTTCTCTTTAACAGTAGCTTTGATTGCTTCTGCTCCAGGTGCAAGAAGCTTACGTGGGTCAAATCCTTTACCCTGCTCGTCCTTGCCTTCTTCGATATATTTACGTGTAGCTGCTGCGAATGCAAGCTGGCATTCTGTATTAACATTGATCTTGGATACACCAAGGTCGATTGCTTTCTTGATCATGTCTGCCGGGATACCTGTACCACCGTGAAGAACAAGCGGCATATCTCCTGTCAGTTTCTGAATAGCATCCAGAGTCTCAAAGCTTAAGCCCTGCCAGTTAGCCGGATATTTTCCGTGAATGTTACCGATACCAGCTGCAAGGAAGTTAATTCCGAGATCTGCAACTCTCTTGCACTCCTCAGGATCAGCGCACTCGCCCATACCAACAACACCGTCTTCCTCGCCGCCGATGGAACCAACCTCTGCCTCAAGAGACATGTTGTGCTCAGCAACGATCTTAACCAGCTCTTTAGTCTTAGCTACGTTCTCATCGATCGGATAATGAGATCCGTCGAACATAATGGAAGAGAAACCAGCCTCAACACATTTCAGGCATCCATCATAGCTGCCGTGGTCAAGATGAAGAGCAACCGGAACAGTGATGTTCAGCTCTTCCATCATACCGTTAACCATACCTACAACTGTCTTATAACCTGTCATGTATTTACCGGCACCCTCGGAAACACCAAGGATTACAGGAGAGTTGAGCTCCTGAGCTGTCTGAAGGATAGCTTTTGTCCACTCAAGGTTGTTGATGTTGAACTGACCAACTGCATAATGGCCTGCTTTTGCTTTTTTCAGCATTTCTGTTGCGTTTACTAACATGATAAAATCCTCCTAACCTGTATTAGGATACGGAAAAACCGTGTCCTTTATATCCAACCGTACTCATAATAGCAGATTTCCTTTGGTAAGTCCAGTATTTTACCAAAAATGCTGATGCTGTGGGAATTATTATTTTTTTTGAGAAAAAGCTTGCAATTTTATCAAATGTTATGTACAATATATTTGTTGTTCACGGATGGATTCCCGAGTGGCCAAAGGGGGCAGACTGTAAATCTGTTGGCACCGCCTTCGAAGGTTCGAATCCTTCTCCATCCAGCGAATTTAGCTCTTACATCTTTGAGATGTAGGGGCTATTTTTTTGTGAAAAAGGAAACCGCAAAGGGGCACAAGGCCGCGCCCCTCTGCACACCCCTGGGCCTTTTTTAAGGAGTTCTTGGTTGTGGAGGACGGGAGGGTGTTGACTTTTGTCTGTATGCTTCGGTGTTGGACGTGGGACGCTGTGCCGAACTGGTTGCTGTATTCTTCGGTGTTGCATGTGAGGCGTTATGCCGATACAGCCACGTTTTCACAATTCAGGACAGGACGCAAACGTCCGCTTCCGTCCCTTGCGGTTGGAGTTTCAGCCGGGGATGTGGCATCGGTTCGGGCTGCTGTGGAGGAGGTGTGATACTGCTTGGGCTGCGGGAATCGGCGTTATTGTGCCAGGGGCTGCTGTTTGAGCCGAAGGCGAGTTCAGCCCCTGGCACAATGATTTTAGCCGATTCACGGAGCCTTAGCAGTATCCGCCGACGGAGCCCTGCCCGAACCGATGTCACATCCCCGGCGTACGTTCGTTCCACCATCCCAGCGTACGCTCCTTCCACCCTGCGCACACTCCTTCCATGCACAGAAAAAGACGGCCACCCCAAACCGAGACAGCCGCCTTTCCCTCACACATCATACATAGGAAATCGAAACATCGAAAAATACTTATTTATTAACTCTGTTAACTGTATTACCAGCCAGAAAAGCCTTGATATTATCAACCGTAATATCCATAATTCTCTGTCTGGAAGCCTGCGCAGCCCAGGAAATATGCGGAGTGATGATGCAGTTCTTAGCCTTAAGAAGCGGGTTATCCCCTTTGATCGGCTCAGTAGAAACAACATCAAGACCAGCAGCATAAACCTTGCCACTGTTCAGAGCATCCGCAAGATCCTGCTCAACAACCAGCTGACCACGGCTGTTGTTGATAAGGATAACTCCATCCTTCATCTTCGCAATATTCTCTTTATTGATCATACCCTCTGTCTCCGGGAAAAGCGGGCAGTGAAGGAAGATCACATCAGACTGCGCGAACAACTCATCCAGAGAAACATACTCTGCAAGCTTGGCACCAGCTTCACTCTGATAAGCATCATAAGCAAGAACCTTCATATCCAGAGCATTAAGCAACTTAGCAGTAGCCTGACCGATTCTTCCAAGGCCAATGATACCGGCAGTCTTTCCGTAAAGCTCGATCATCGGATAATCCCAGTAGCACCAGTCATCATTATTCTCCCATTTACCGGCCTTAACAGTCTCATCATGATGGCCATAGTGAGAGCAGATCTCAAGAAGAAGACCCAGAGCATACTGCCCAACGATCTGTGTACCATAAGTTGGAACATTCACAACCGGAATATTTTTCTCTTTTGCATAGTTGTAATCAACAACATTGTAACCGGTAGCCAGAACAGCGATCAGTTTCATGTTCGGGCATTTATCGATGGTCTCCTTGGAAATCGGAGTTTTATTGATAATAACGATCTCAGCATCGCCGATACGCTCAGCGATCAGCGGAGACTCTTCGTAGGAAGTTCTGTCATAAACAGTAACCTCTCCAAGCTCTTTTAATGCGTCCCAGCTTAAATCTCCAGGGTTCTCTGTGTAGCCATCCAATACAACAATCTTCATATTCGTACTCACCTTTCTTTTAAAATATTTTTGTGATATATATTGATTAAAGTTTTCCATTCAGTCGTTCATCCAGAGCATCCATTTCATTCAACTCACGGATATACAAATCCTGGGCAAGGTCCAGACTGACCTCAACAAAACGTATCTTCTGACCAGGACGTGCCTGGGCGATCTTGGCAAAATCCACAGTGATCACAGTACCGATCTTTGGATAACCACCTGTACTCTGACGGTCTGCCAGCATAATGATCGGCTGTCCGTTTAAAGGAACCTGAATCGATCCCATGGAAATACCATCTGTATTAATATTACCGTCACCGGCATGCTCTACCGGCTCTCTCTCGATACGACAGCCCATACGGTCAAACTCATTAGTAATGGTACCGCTGTACCAGAAAAATTTACGAACACCTTCTTCCGTAAATTCATTCTCCTGAGGTCCCAGAACCACACGGAGAACTACCTCATCGGAAGGATAGATTTCTGCCGGAACATGACGGAGTTCCATATTCGGAAGCTCTGTCTTCGGAGCAGTAAACTCAATGCTGTCACCCTTTTCCAGTTTTCTTCCTTCAACACCGCCAATGTGGTTACGAAGCAATGTGGACTTACTTCCCATCACAAGCGGGATATCCAGTCCGCCGGCAAAAGCGATATATCCGCGGCTTCCGTTTCTGGCACCTGCAAACATCAGCTTCTGGCCTTTTTTTACAAGAACAGCTTTATACATCGGGAAAGGCTGTCCATCCAGCATCGGTGTCAGATCTCCACCTGTCACCGCAATAATATTATCACTGGTAAAAGTAAGGGTTGGTCCGATAAAAGTCATCTCCAGAGCACCCTCTGTTTTTTTATTGCCTACCAGAAGATTGGCAATATGGAAAGCACGCGGATCCATGGCACCGGATGTAGAAACACCAAATGCCTGGTTCCCGAATCTTCCCTCATCCTGAACAGTGGTCAGGATCCCGCCGTTTTCAACTGTAATTCCCATATCATGACCTCCGTTCTTAACAGTTATCCTGTGGCGTATAGGTTTTCACTTTATAGGTACCGTTTTCCACGTCTCTTCGGATCTGATCATACTCCGTTTTTGTGACAGGTACATGCTTTACCCAGTCACCGGCACGTACAAGGAACGGATCCTCCTTTGCAAAATTACAAATATCAAGAGGTGTACTTCCGATGATATTCCATCCACACGGCTGCTCAAAAGGAATAAAATCAGACAGAGCCAGCTGGACAACAATGGATCTTGCAGGGATCTTTACCCTCGGAGAGGTTCTTCTCTTAAAGCTAAAGGGCTCCTCAAATCGGGCCATATACGGATGTCCCGGTGCAAACCCAAGCATGTATACATAATATTCGTGCTGAGAATGCTTACGGATAATTTCCTCTGTTGTAGTATTCTCAAGCTCTGCACAGTACTCCAGATCCGGTCCGGTCTCACCGCCATAATAAACCGGAATCTCTTTTACAACCTTCTTCGTTGTTGTGGAAACCTCATGCATATCTGCAATTCTCTTCTCCAGTTCTTCCACCAGTCTGGAATAACGGATCACCTCCGGGCGGTAATGTACGATCAGTGCACAATAGGTCGGAACTGTTTCCACCATGCCTTCAATTGGAGATTCTTTTAATTTTTCATCCAGTGCACGCACCCTGGCATTGACCTCAAGGCTGATCACACTGCCGAATTCAACGGAAACTGCTCTGTCTCCTGCGATCAGGAACTTCACATCCATTTAAGCTTACCTCCGTTCTTAATTTGACAAAAAGGCCCGTCATACGTGGTGACAGACCTTCCTGTATGTATCTTTTATTCGGTTAGTCTACAAATTCAAATCCGACTTTTTTGAGAGTTTCGTCAACCCATGGACGTGGCCACTCACCGCGTGTCAGGATTCCCTCAAGCTGTTTTTCCTCACCGGCATGGTATTTTCTTGCGATCTCTGCAAGCTCTGCCGTGTGCTCATCCGGTCTGATAGCAAGAAGTCCGTCAGAGTCTCCTACAATGATATCACCAGGATTGATAACGATTCCTGCGAAAGATACCGGGAAGTTCATCTCTCCCGGGCCGTTTTTGTATGGTCCGTTTGGTGTGATACCTTTTGCATATACAGGGAAATCCATCTGACTTAATGTATAGCTGTCACGAACACATCCGTCAATGATGATTCCTGCGATTCCTCTGGATTTTGCGTAGTTGCTCATAATCTCTCCGCAAAGTGCTCTGCTCAGGCTTCCTTTGTTTGCAAGAACGATAACATCTCCCGGCTGAGCCATATCCAGAGCTTTATGGAACAGAAGGTTATCTCCTGCCGGTGCATTTACTGTAAATGCAGTTCCCAGAAGTCTTGCCTTCGGGTTCAGAGGGAAAATGCTGGAATCTACAGCAGCGATCCTTCCACAGTTATCATCAATATTTGCAACCGGAATACCGCGGAAAGCTTCCACTAATTCTTTTGACGGTCTTTCGAAATTTCTTCTGATTCTACATCCTAATGCCATATGAAAACCTCTCTTCTTTTGATTTTCTTTTTAAGTTGTATTTATCATATCATACAAGCTTACTATTGAATAACGAATAATTTCTCTGTATAATATAAATAATTTTTATATTATCAAAGCTTAAACTACCCTATAGATAAAACAAAAGAAAAGGAGCTGTTCATATGAACCTTGCTGAAATCGAAACCTTTCTCACCATTGTAAATACCAAGAGCATCACCCGTACAGCGGATCTTCTTTTTCTTTCCCAGCCTACTGTCAGCCACCGGCTCACATCTCTGGAGAACGAACTGGGTTTCCCCCTTGTGATCCGTCAGAAAGGCCATAAGCAGGTGGAACTGACTGCCAAGGGAACAGATTTTATCATCCTTGCAGAACGCTGGATGTCTCTCTGGAAGGAAACTATGGAGCTGCAGCGCAATCAGGATTCTCTGCTGCTTACCATCGGCTGTACAGACAGCCTGAACGTAGCTGTTTTCGCACCACTGTATGACAGGATCTTAAATGAGCAGACTAAGCTGGACCTGAACATTGAGTCCCATCACTCTTCAGAGCTCTACGGTCTTCTTGGAGAACACAGCATTGATATCGGATTTGTCTACCACAAATTGCATTACAAGAATATCATAACAGAGAAAATCTTCGAAGAAAAGCTTTATCTGGTACAATCGGATCAGCCAGTGATTCCGGCTCCGGCAATACATACCGATGAGCTGGATCCATCCCTGGAGCTGTTTTTAAGCTGGGATGACAATTATCAGATCTGGCATGACCGCTGGCTTTCCTCTGCTTCCAGGCCTCACATTGCGGCAGATACCATCACACTTTTGGACCGTCTCTGGAAAAAGCCGGGAAACTGGATGGTCGCACCACAGTCTGTGATCCTGGAGCTTTCCCATTACCGGCCTCTTTTTATCAGTGAACTGAAAAACACGCCGCCAAATCGTGTTTGCTATAAGATCAAACATAAATATCCAAAATCCACCAGCAAACGTGCCGTGGAATTTTTTGAAAATGCACTGGAAGACTTTCTTGCAGAATCCACTCCGTCCTTCCCGATCGGCCAGGTATGGGAACGGCAGAAATAAAAAAAACGGTAAGCACAAGTCCGTCAGGAACATTTTCTGCTTTACCGTTTCTTCTTATATTAGTTATACCAGGATTTTGATCCACCGCTTTTTACCACAAAAGCGGTGGATATTTTTTATCTGATCATTTGTTTTTCAGCTCTTCCACTGCTTTTTTAATCCTTGCACATGCTTCCTGAAGATCCTCATAGCTGCATGCATAGGAAATTCTTAAGTATCCCTCACCTTCGGAGCCGAATGCGGAGCCAGGTACCAGGGCGATCTTTGCATTGTCAAGAAGATACTCGGCCACCTCCATAGAAGTCATTCCAAGGCTCTTGATATTTACGAAGATATAAAAAGCGCCATGTGGGTTATTGCAGCTGATCCCATCGATCTCGTTCAGAGCCTTTACCACATAATCTTTTCTTCTCTGATATTCCTTTCTCATTGCCTCAACATCTTCTGCACAGTCACTTAATGCGGTAAGTGCTGCTTCCTGTACGAAGGAAGAAGCGCAGGTAACGGTATACTGATGAACACGTACGCATGCCTGGATGATTCCAACCGGTGCACACATATATCCAAGTCTCCAGCCTGTCATTGAGTAAGCTTTTGAAAAGCCTCCTAATGTAATGGTACGCTCTTTCATTCCCGGAAGGGATGCGATGCTTACATGCTCTGTTCCATCGTATACAAGCTGGCTGTAGATCTCATCCGCGATCACAAGAAGGTCATGTCTGATGGCGATCTCACTTAATTTCTCAAGTGTCTCTCTGGAAAACACACCGCCGGTCGGGTTGCTTGGGTTAACAACTACGATCATCTTTGTCTTGTCAGTGATCTTTGACTCCATCTCCTCAAAGTCGATCTGATAATCGTTCTCTTCTCTCAGGCTGTATGTTACAGGTACTGCTCCAAGTGCTGACGGAACATGGATGTAGTTCAGCCATACCGGGTTCGGGACAAGGATCTCATCGCCGGGATCCAGGAAAGCGTCCATGGATGCGAAAGTTGCCTCACCAACACCTACTGTTACAAGAACTTCAGATGCTTCATAATCTGTACCATGGTTCTCGTTCTCCCATTTTGCAATGGCCTCTCTCAGTTTCGGGATACCGTAGTTGGATGTGTAAAACACATGTCCTGCTGCAAGGCTCTCGTTTGCTGCCTTTTTGATCTTCTCAGGTGTATCAAAATCCGGACGTCCGATCTCCAGGTGAATGATCTTTTCTCCTGCCTGCTGCATTTTGTTTGCTTTTTCCATTACTGCACGGATACCGGAAAACGGAAGGCATTCCATTCTTTTCGCTGTCTTGTACTCCATATTCATTTCCTCCTGAACCCTTTTATTTTTCTGCGGCTGTCCCGCTGTTTTACTCTGTAAATTCCGGACTGTGCCTGTGCAGATGAGCAAATCGTCTGCACAGCTGTTCATTCATGTCCATTTAGTATTTAAGCGTATAGCTGATGTCTCAACTATACGCTTAAATGGTATCATCGTAGTAATATTAAGTCAATTTAATAATTTGTATGTATAATATTAAGACTTTTTATATTTACTTACGCGTTATATTTGTTTACGTCAAGCTCATTCTCTTTCTTGTTAACGATAACGTTGACTGTTGCATCACCGATTACGTTAAGCGGAAGAAGTGCCATCTCAACCGGACGGTTGATAGCTACAACCAGTGCATATGCGATCATGCAGAGGTCAGATGTCCATCCCATACCGGAAAGGATGGTTACGATCAGAGTTGTACCTGCGATCGGGATAGCCGGGCAGCCCATTGCTGCACAGATGGAAAGGAATGCAACTGTGATCAGGTTTGCCGGTGTGATGTCGATTCCGGATGCTGTTGCAATAAAGGTTACTGCAAACATATGCATAACTGTTGTTCCGTTCATGTTGATGGTCATACCTGTTGGAAGTACGAAGCTTGTGATCTCCTGAGAGCATCCAAGCTCATCAAGGCATGTTCTGGTGTTCAGCGGAAGGCATGCTGCAGAAGAGTTTGTGGAGAATCCGAATACACCGACCTTAGCGATCTTCTTGAGGAATTTCATCGGGCTTAAGCCTGTTGTAAGACCGATACCGATCGGGTAAATCGTAACTACAAGTACAAACAGTGTCAGCATTGCACCTACAATATAAGCAGCTGCAGGTGCCAGATACTCTGCTCCGTAAATTGCGAATGTACGGGAGATCAGGCAGAAGATTGCAACAGGACCAACCTTGTTGATCAGGAATGTAAGGTACAGGTTGATGATATCGCTGAAATTTTCAAGAACTTTTTTCAGAGGATCCACCTTGTCACCAAGTGCGTTCATGCAAAGTCCGAGAACGATAGCTACTACTACAACTGCAAGGATACTGTTGTTGCTGCTGAATGCGGTTCCGATGTTGGACGGAACTGCTGTTACGATTGTTGCAAGCGGGTTAAACTGATCCAGTGTTGCAGCCTCTGTAACTGCCTCTGCCGGAAGCTTAACATTGAAGAAGCCTGCAGATTTCATTGCAAATGCAACGATACCTGCGATGCATGCGCCTACTACATAGAAACAGAAGAATCCAATCAGTGTACGCCCTGCGATTCTTCCCAGCTTGGAAGAGCTGGAAATACTGCACATTGCAAGGCTTAAGGATACAAGTACCAGCGGTACGATCGCCATCTGTAATCCCCTCATGAACAGCTGTCCGATAATATAGAAGAGACCGATGGAATGAAATCCCTGATCTGCTGTGATATCCTGGAACAGAAGTGCATTGATCACGTTCCATGTTCCCTCAGACATCTGCTGTTTCAGAAGCATGAATCCAAGTCCTACGACCAGACCGCCGACCAGAGCGATCATCATGTTTCTTACTATGTTGTTCTGTTTTTTCTCTTTTGCCATAGTTTCCACCCTTTCCTTTCTTATCCTAAAAAAGTACACATTTTCATATAAAAAGAGCCGGACAAATCATCGCAGTAATCCCTTGTTTTAAATCTCCTTTGATTTATCCGGCATTCTATCTCTCATATGAATGTACTTTATTTAGTTTCTATAAGTGTTTGATCTCAATACCTTCTTCTGTGAATTTCTCACGGATCCTCTGTACAAAAGCAAGTGCCTTCGGTCCGTCTCCGTGTACACAGAGTGTGTCACCCTTGATGTCAAGCTCTTTTCCGTTGATGGATGTGACTTTACCTTCTTTGATCATTTTCACGCATCTTTCGATGGCAACGTTCTCATCTGTGATCATGGATCCCTCCATCTTTCTCGGTACAAGAGAAAGATCATCCATGTATGCACGATCTGCAAAAATCTCAGATGCTGTACGAAGTCCCTTGCTCTCGGCGATATCTCCAAGAACTGCACCTGCACAGTAGTAAACGATCAGATCTTTGTCATACTCACAGATTGCCTCGCAGATTGCTGTGGAAATGTCCTCGTCATACTGGCAGGCATTACCCATTGCTCCATGAGGAGCGACATGCTGAAGCTTCATTCCGTAGCTCTTAGTGAAAGCAGCCAGGGCTCCGATCTGATATCTGACGTAATTCTTAACTTCATCATGAGAGAGAACCATCTTTCTTCGTCCAAAGCCAAGAAGATCAGGATATCCAGGATGGGCTCCAACCATAACGCCACGTTCCTTTGCCATGCGGACTACCTTATCCATTACCATCGGATCGCCTGCATGCCAGCCACATGCTACATTTGCTGTTGTGACATATTTGATGATCTCTTCATCGCCGCCAAGCTTATATGCACCAAAGCTCTCACCCATGTCACTGTTTAAGTCGATACTGTACATGTTGCTACCTTCCTTTCTTTCTTTACTTGCTGAAAGTATAACATGTTAAATATAAATAATAAAATAGATTATTTTTTCAGAATATATTAATATTTTCTATATTTCTTTTGCAATAAATTTCACTTTTCTTTGATCCGTTTTTTGAAAAGCTGTTGACAAAGATCTTTATATATGATTAAATAGTCATATGAACATTAATTCATATATTCATATAAAAAGACAAACGAATCAGCAAGGAGAGTTCATATGGAAGAAAAATTAAAGAAAGATTCCATGGAGTCCGCAAATTCCTGCGGTTGCGGCTGTGGTCACGATCATGCGCATCACAGCCATGATGAGCATGAAGCACATCATGATCATGAGCACCATGACGAGCACTGCGGCTGTGGCTGCGAAGATCACGACCATGAACACCACGAACACGAGCATGAGCACCTCGATGAACACTGTAGCTGTGGTTGCGAGGAGCACGAGCACAAACACCATGAACATGAGCATGTGCACCACGATGAACACTGTAACTGTGGTTGCGAGGAGCACGAGCACGAACACCATGAGCATGAGCATGTGCACCACGATGAACACTGTAACTGTGGTTGCGAGGAGCACGAGCACGAACACCATGAGCATGAGCATGTGCACCACGATGAACACTGTAACTGTGGTTGCGAGGAGCACGAGCACAAACACCATGAACATGAGCATGTGCACCACGATGAACACTGTAACTGTGGTTGCGAGGAGCACGAGCACGAACATCATGAACATGAGCACCACGATGAACACTGTAGCTGTGGTTGCAAGGAGCACGGACACGAACACCATGAACATGAGCACGAGCACGAACATCACGAGCATGAGCACCATCACCACCATGACGAACACTGCGGCTGTGGCTGCGGGGATCATGATCATGAGCACCACGTTCACTCCCACAATGCTCTCACCGCAAAGCGTATCTACATTCTGGAGAACCTCGGCTGCGCTCACTGTGCTTCCAAAATGGAGGAACGGATCCAGGCTCTTGAAGGCGTAGAAAGCGCTACCATTACTTTTGCAACAAAACAGCTTCGCTTAAGGGCTGCAGATCCAGACGCTCTGCTTCCGCATATCCGCAAAATCTGCACATCCATTGAATCTGAAGTTAAAGTTGTTCCGAGAAATCCAGCTCCGGCAGCTTCCACTGACACAACAACTAAGACATATCTTCTGGAAAATCTGGGCTGCGCTCACTGCGCTTCCAAAATGGAGGAACAAATCGCAAACCTTGAAGGCATTTCCGAAGCAACCATCACTTTTGCAACAAAACAGCTTCGCTTAACTGCAAAGAATCCGGATCGATACCTGGATCAGATCCGCAAGATCTGTACATCCATTGAATCCGAAGTTCTTGTAAAAGAAAAGGATCCGAAGCCAAAGGCTCAGTCCACAAAAGCAGTGACTCACCCAACCGCTTCCAAGAAGAAATTTTTCTCCAGGGAAAACGTAGATATCATCTGTATTATCATCGGTGCAGTACTCTTCGTTGCCGGAGAGATCATGGAACACAAAGGCTTAGGCACCAGTGCCACTCTTCCTGTATTTGTGATCGCATACCTGGCACTTGGTGGTGTTATCGTTGTAAAAGCTGCCAAAAACATCTCTCACGGACAGATTTTTGACGAAAACTTTCTCATGAGCATTGCAACTCTTGCCGCTTTTGCCATCAATGATTCCGCTGAGGCCGTAGGCGTTATGCTCTTCTACCGCATTGGCGAGCTTTTTGAGGAAAAAGCCGTTGAACGAAGCCGCGGACAGATCATGGATGCCGTAGACCTTCGTCCGGAAGTAGTAAATCTGGTCACAGGCGATGATATCCAGGTAATTCCCTCTGAAGAGGCTCAGATCGGAGACATTCTTCTGGTCCGTCCCGGAGACCGCATCCCTCTTGATGGTATCGTAATTGAGGGAAACAGCCGCATCGACACTTCTCCGATCACAGGAGAGCCTGTACCGGTTGCTGTAAATGAAGGTGATGAGATCACTTCCGGCTGCGTCAACACCTCCGGACAGCTTAAGATCCGCGTAGAAAAACCTCTGGAAGAATCCATGGTCACTCGTATTCTGGATTCCGTAGAAAACGCAGCAGCAAGCAAACCGAAGATTGACCGCTTTATCACACGCTTTGCCAGGGTTTATACTCCTTGTGTTGTAGGAATCGCAGTGGCAACTGCCATACTCCCATCCCTTGTTACCGGAAACTGGCATTACTGGATCTACACAGCCATTACTTTCCTGGTAATGAGCTGCCCTTGTGCTCTTGTACTTAGTATCCCGCTGGCCTTTTTCTCCGGGATCGGTGCCGGTTCCAAAAAGGGTATCCTTTTCAAGGGTGGCCTTTCCATCGAAGGATTAAGTAAGCTCGGCGCTGTGATCATGGATAAGACCGGCACTATCACAGAAGGCAACTTCCAGCTTCAGAAGGTTGTTGTCACCGGTAAATACACGGAAAACGACCTCCTTTCCATGTGTGCAGGCTGTGAACAAAACTCCACACATCCCATTGCGAACAGCATCGTTGCTGCCGCAATAGAACGTGGAATCCAATTTGAAAAACCGATCTCCCTGGAAGAAATTTCCGGTCATGGGATCGTTGCGGAAATGCCGGAGGGAAAAGTTCTCTGCGGAAATCGCAAGCTGATGGATAAATTCGGAATTACAATCGGAGAATTAAAGGAAGCCGCTTACGGCTCTGAAGTATTTATGGCAGTAAACGGAACCTTCGCAGGATATATGCTGATCTCCGATACCATCAAACCTGACGCAAAGGAAGCCATTGCTTCTCTGAAAAAGCTTGGTCTCCACACTGTTATGCTTACCGGAGACTCCGAAGACAGTGCACAGGCTGTAGGAAAAGATGCCGGAATCGATGAGATCTATGCAAAGCTTCTTCCGGAGGATAAGCTCAATGCCCTGAAAAAGGTCCGCCAGGCACATGGAACTGTTATGTTTGTTGGTGACGGTATCAACGACGCTCCTGTTCTTGCAGGTGCTGATGTAGGTGCTGCCATGGGAAGCGGTGCAGATGCTGCCATTGAAGCCGCAGATGCCGTATTTATGAATTCCAATGTAGATGCGATCCCTCAGTCCATCACCATTGCACGAAGCACAAACCGTATTGCATGGCAGAACGTAATATTTGCCCTGGTGATCAAGATCGCAGTTATGATCCTTGGTCTTGCCGGACATGCCAACATGTGGATGGCCGTATTTGCAGACACTGGCGTTGCCATGATCTGCGTGCTGAATTCCATTCGTATCCTGTATAAAAAATAAGATCCGTTCTGCAGGGCAGATATCCTGCAGTGGATCCATACAACTCCCCAGTGATGCAGAAAAGAATTTGACCGGTGCGTTTTTTTCAGCTACAATAGAAGTTAACAGTTTGGAGGATGCGCAAATGAAGAAAACACATATAGATTACCCGATCAATGATGATACACTGTACCGGCTTGCCGACCTGTTCAAGGTTTTCGGTGATCCTACCAGGATTCGTATCCTGTACGTACTTTCTGTGGAAGAGCTCTGTGTTCAGGATATTGCCGATCGTCTTTCCATGACCCAGAGTGCTATTTCACATCAACTCCGGGTACTGAAGCAGATGTCACTGGTCAAATTTCGAAGAGATGGAAAAACCATTTACTACTCCCTGGCAGACAGCCATGTGGCAACCATCATGAATCAGGGACTTGAACACGTTACAGAAGAATAACCCATAAAACACAATGAAAAAAGCCAATCCGCTTCCTAATGGAAGAACAGATTGGCTTTTTTCTCTGCCTTACTCGTACATCATTTGTATTTATCCCTTGCCCTGTGGTGAAGCACCATCGCTCCGTATGCAGGCATCTTCACCTGAAGAATCCCTGCATCTGCAATATATTCTTCCGGCATTTCCGTATAACCCTCTCCGGAAGAAAGCATCAGGCGCTGAAAAGCCGTTGCTTCTTTCCGGCTTACACCGGTTTTCCAGGCTGTTACCCTTATGTCTCTCTCCTGATCCTGATTATTGAGGATCACTATGATCTGTTCAGAATCAGAAAAACGACCATAGCTCAGGCCCTGATGATCGTTCCACAGAAATTCCAGGGAACCCTTTGCAAGAATCGGATATGCCTTGTGTATGCAGATCATACGTTTATGAAAGTCCAGCATCTCCTGGTCTTCTTTTCCCCAGGGATAAGTTCTGCGGTTATCCGGATCTGTAAAGCCGCAGACGCCGGCCTCATCCCCGTAATATACCGTAGGCGCACCAGGCCACGTCATCTGGATCACAACAGCCTCTCTCATGATAGCAGGATTGATACCTGCAGATGCTGCCTCTGCGCCTGCGTAGGAAAGCCTTCCTACTCTGTGATTGGTCCTTGTCAGAAATCTGGAATGGTCATGGTTTGAAAGCTCATTCATGGCTCCATAAAGCGCTCCCATATGCAAAGACTGCATATGATGCTTCATCGCCCCGATAAAGGCCTCACTGTTGCCATAAAGGTCCTCCCGGTACTCATCACTGTGCTTCTCCATTCCGGTCAGGAACCACGTTACAGGCTCCATAAAAGCATCATAGTTCATAACTGTATCCCACTCATCACCGCGAAGCCAGCTTTCCGGATTTCCGTAGTGTTCTGCAAGGATCACTGCATCAGGATTGGCTTCTTTTACTGTCCTCCGGAACTCTTTCCAGAAGTGATGGTTAAAATCATTGCTGTGGCCCAGATCTGCAGCTACATCCAGTCTCCAGCCGTCTACGTTATACGGCGGCGAAACCCATTTTCTGCCCACATCAAGGATCGTCCGGCAAAGTTCCTCAGATTCTTCGTAGTTCAGCTTTGGCAGGGTATCATGGGTCCACCAGCCGTCATAGGTTGGATTATAGGGCCAGCGGTTCTGATCCTGAAAGCAGAAGAAAGAACGATAAGGGCTGTCCGCCGAAACATAGGCCCCCTTTTCGTAGCCTTCCTGATTTTCGTAGATCCGTTCCCTGTCCATCCATTTATTAAAGGATCCGCAATGGTTAAATACCCCATCCAGGATCACTTTCATTCCTCTTCTGTGAATTTCCTCCACAAGCTCCTGAAAAAGCTTATTACTGGCCTCCAAATTCCGTTTATCGGTCACACGGCGGATATACTTAAGGGCATGACTGTTGTCACTGTCTCCGGGACTTAACAGACCATCACTGTCCTCTACGATCCTTCCGATATGCGGATCGATATGATCGTAATCCTGACAGTCATACTTATGATTGCTGGGAGAGACAAAGATCGGATTCAGATAGATCACATCCACTCCAAGCTCCTGAATATAATCCAGCTTATCCATAACTCCCTGAAGATCGCCGCCATAAAATTCCCGGACACCCATCACAGCCGGAACCTTTTCCCAGTTATCCACTTTTACGGAAGTGTCCCCGATATAGAAATATTCCCCTGTTTCCACATCATTGGAAGGATCTCCGTTACAGAAACGATCTACATAAATCTGATACATCACAGCACCCTTCAGCCACTCAGGCACATGATATCCGGGATAGATCTCAAATTCTGTCCTTTCCTCATGTCTGGTGCTTACACCATTTGTATCATAATAACAGGTAACAAGTCCTGAATGGATCTCAAAGTAATATCGTACAGGATTTTTTCCCATTACGATCTGTGCAGTATAATAATCAAAGCTTCCGGAAGTTTTTTCCCACTTCATTTCCAGATATTCTCCGTCATGCACAAGACAGACGTTGTCCACATTATTTCTCTGGGTACGAAAACGGATCGTAACTGTATCACCTTCCCGTGGTTCCACAGGTGTACGGTAATATTCCGTCCCGTCGCTGAACATTGCGTCTTTATTTAATACCGGACTCATATTGAGTATATACCGCATCTTCTTTGCAGTCTCCATGCTTTCATATAACATTCTATTTTCCTCATTCCGTCTTTAGTACCATGTTTTTAAATATATTATCTTAATTTTTTCCATCCCGCAAGCATATATATATATATGTTTTCTCCGTAATTCATCTTTTATTTTTGGACAGTAAAAAAGACAGCTGGTTAGGCTGCCTTTTTTGGAGAAGGTATTTCTTCTTATGGGGTGTAGCAAAAACTATATAATGTATTGGGGGGTTTTTACGGTATTTATAGTACCATGTGTCCACCAAAAAGTGTGCACAAAGTTCACAAAATTCAATATATTTTTTTGTGCATTTTATTCGTTTGTTTTTGCAACCTCTTCTTTTTCTGTTGTAAAAAGTGCTTCGAACTCTTCACGATGTATCTTTTCCTTCTCGAGAAGAAGGGCCGCACAGCTGTGAAGAACGCCGATATTCTCACGGATGATGCTCTCTGCATTCTCATGGCACTCACGGATGATACGGGAAATCTCCCCATCAATCTCTCTTGCCACTTCCTCACTGTAGCCTCTGGTATGTGCCAGATCACGGCCGATAAATACCTCATCGTCATCGTTGCCGTAAGCGATCAGACCGATTTTTTCAGACATGCCGTATTTCATTACCATAGAGCGTGCAGTCTCTGTGGCACGTTTGATATCATTGGAGGCACCGGTGGTGATATCTCCGAAGATGATCTCCTCAGCCACACGTCCGCCAAGAAGCGTGGTGATATCCTCCAGCATTTTGTTCTTTGTATTAAACATCTCATCATTATCCGGCAGCGGCATGGTGTAGCCGGCAGCTCCCATTCCCGTAGGAATAATGGAAATGGTGTATACCGGATCCATATGAGGAAGTACATGGAACAGGATCGCATGGCCTGCTTCATGATAAGCTGTGATCTTTTTCTCTTTATCAGAGATGACCTTGCTCTTCTTTTCTGCACCGATCCCAACCTTGATGAATGCTTTCTTGATATCCTTCTGCATGATATAAGGACGACCCTCTTTTGCAGCATCAATGGCAGCTTCGTTAAGAAGGTTCTCCAGATCTGCGCCTGTAAATCCTGCGGTTGTCTGGGCGATCTGGCGAAGATCCACATCATCTCCCAGCGGTTTGTCCTTGGCATGGACCATAAGGATCTCTTCTCTGCCCTTGACATCCGGGCGTCCCACACCGACTTTACGGTCAAATCGTCCCGGACGGAGGATCGCAGGATCCAGAATATCCACACGGTTGGTCGCTGCCATTACGATGATTCCTTCATTTACTCCAAAACCATCCATCTCTACAAGAAGCTGGTTCAACGTCTGTTCTCTCTCATCGTGGCCGCCGCCCATACCGGTTCCCCTCTGACGGGCTACCGCATCGATCTCATCAATAAAGATGATGCACGGTGCATGACGCTTGCCCTCTTCAAAAAGATCTCGTACACGGGAAGCACCGACACCAACAAACATCTCCACGAAATCGGATCCAGAAATGGAGAAAAACGGAACTCCGGCCTCTCCTGCAACTGCCTTCGCGAGAAGGGTTTTACCTGTTCCCGGAGGGCCCACAAGGATCACTCCCTTCGGGATCCTGGCACCTACCTTCG
>OOCW01000779.1_pt1 | contig 27297 bp, 28 predicted proteins | sample 1671201 | NCBI WGS metagenome assembly OOCW01 (sample SAMN06348132, study PRJEB24527) | human gut metagenome | biome: human gut; feature: ankylosing spondylitis patient; material: feces | host: Homo sapiens | place: China | collected 2015-10
GTTATTGATATTATTTATATTTATAAGTTATCAAAAAAAATTTCATATCATAATTTCCTTGTACGTAAAAAAAGAATAATCGTATATAAATTATTCTTTTTTATATTTATAAATATTAACTTTTTATCATTATATTGAAAGAATTTATTTTTTCATATAATATTCTATACTACCTGTATCATCATTAATTTGTTCATCAAGTATATTAAATCCTATACTTTTATAAAAATTAACAGCTCTACTATTCTCTTTATATACAGTTAATGTTAATCCATCATATATACTCTCTACATATCCGATTAATTTACTTCCAATACCAAGTCCTTGATAATTATTGTCTACAAACAAAGCTCCTATAAATTCTTTATCTATTACTGATATAAAACCTTTGATAATACCTTTTTCTTCATAAATAAAACTATCTGCTATGGGTATATAGACTTCTTTTACAGTGTCGTAGTTAGATTCCCAATATTCTTTTGATATAAAATCATGAGCTTTTATAGTGCTTTCTAACCATATATTCATAACTTTATCTATATCTTTATCTTCTAATTTTCTTATCATATTAGCTAATGCCTCCTACTACTATTAAATTTTATTGATAACTCTCTTTAGCTACATATATACAGTGCCATCTAAACCCTCAATTTATATTAGTTAATATTTTCTATTGAAGTTTCTTAATATATCTTACATTATAATAAAAGTCTGATTCAAAATGTACTTTAATATCTACATTTTGAATCAGACTTTAAAATATAATATTACTTTTGTAATTTTTAATTTAAAAATTAAATTTAATCTATTTTAATATATTTCAAGTTTATATATATCAGAAATATTAAATATATTCTTAAATAATATTTATAATTATTTTAAAAGTTTACCATGTACAACCATTCTTGCATCATTAAATTCATAAGAACAAGTGGATAAAGTTATAATTTTATCATTTTCATCTACATTTATATCAGACTTATATATCGATTTATTTTTTATTTTATCTAAAAATTCCTTATATTCACTTTTATTATCAAAGTTAGTTTTTATATAATTATCATTAGCATCTGTGACATAAACTGAGAAAACTTTATAAGTTAAAACTTTATCATTTTCTACTTCTATTTTTATATCATTATCATTTTGAAAAAATTCTTTTTCTTTGTACTTTTCTAACTGAGCAAACATAGTTTTATTTCTCATATGATGACCAAATAAAATTGTATTTTCATCGTTAAATCCGTTATTTAAATAGTTCATAAATATAGATCCTGATGATAAATAATTTTTATTAATATCCTTGTCTAAATAAAATGAGTTATCTTTTCCTTGAACAATAGAATAATCTATATTTGTATTATTTATTTTAATCCAACCTCTATAGTCTTCGTATTTGTCATACAAACTCTCTTCTTGTTTTTCTATTCTAATTTGTTCATAAGATTTGTCTGCTTTTTTGTATTCTGTACTTTTTATATATACCTTATATACACATATATCTATAATTAAAATCAAAACTACATTGATTATATTCTTTAAAATTTTCATAACACAATCTCCTTAATTAATAAAGTAAATAAGTACATATTCTTTTATTATTTTTAATAAATACCATTTTGCTACAAATTCATAACCACGTAAAATATGTTTTTATTTATTATAATGTGTATATTTAAATAAATAAAGCTAATATTGTGTATTTAAAAAATCTATATATTTATTTACCGTTACCAAGAGTCCAAAGCTATAAACTTTTATCTAAATAGAGGGTAATTTTTCTTATTTTTCTCTATTTAGATAATCTATTAAGGTTTTTGACTACTTCGGTAACACCTATCTTAACATATTGAAATTTACACATTTAACCCGTTACCAAAGGGTGTTACCGAAGGTGTTACCAAAAATTTATGGTAACACCTTTTTTAAAATTAGCGTTACCATAAATTCCGCTTCGGTAACGCTAAGTCTGTCTTTGGTAACGCTTAGTTTTGCTTGAATATTAATAAGTTATAATGACTATAAAAATACACTGTCGATATTTTTGACAGTGTATTTTTATAGATAAATTTATGACCAATTATATTGTTTTAGTTTTGTATCATATTCCATGTATACTCCACTTAATAATGATATTTTATATTTTAATACTTCAATATCATCTACATTTCCACTTGCTGGTGCTTTAGCTGCGTAAAGTGTTGAAGTTTGTCCAGGTTGTATTGCTTCGTTGCTACTTAGTTGTATAGTTTCTTGTGTGTCTTTTAGTTGTATATCTAATGTTAGTCTTGTTATTGTTTCTTTTGAATTGTTAGTGTAATTTACTTCTAATGTTTGTTCAGCGCCGTTGTTTACTATGTTAAATGTTAGAGGTATTTTATCTATTCTTAGTGGTAGTTCTTTTACTCTTGGTTCTATTTTATTTTCTTTTTTATTATTGTTTATTATAAAAAATGTGCATAATCCGGCTATTATAATTACTATAATTAACAGTATTATCCAATATTTTTTTAATATTTCTTTTAGTTTCAATTTATAATATCTCTCCTTAAATATTTTATATTACATATATTATTTACAAATTTTATTTAAAATATAAAAAATTACCTAGGGATTTAATCCTAGGCAATTATTTATATTCTTTATTTTAACGATTTATTGAAAATATAAAACTAGCTGTAAAATTAGACATTGCCTTATTTTTATTACATTCACGCTCTGGTAATTCCCATCGTTCTGAATGAAATTTTATACCTTTTGTTTCATTAGCACTTAGTGAATATAACTTTTTTTCTTCTTGTGTTAATTCTCCTAATCTCCATAAGTCAACTTTTTTATTTACTTGAGTAGTACTTAAATCTTCTACTCCACACAATTTTAATTCCATTTGTGTTTTATTATCATTTGCAGTTAATGATTCAATATAAAGAGGTACTGTATCACTATCTAGCGTTTCACCATCTCTTTCAAATGAATCTATACTTACAGATATGTTCTTACTACCATTATTTTTTATAGTATACATCGGAGAATAAAAACTACCTTCGAAAAATCTATTACTTGGTAATACATAAAATTCCATACTTACTGGTACTGTAACTGATATAGTATAATAATCTCCATTTTCAGGCTTATTACCTTCTATTTCAAAACCATCAAAATCAGGATTATCATCAAGTTCTGGATCCCATTCTCCAATTTCACCATCTAATATAGTAGAATCATTCTTAATAGTAGAAGTTTTAACCTTTGATGTATCTGCAAATATATTTAATGAATATTTATTTATACTCAGAGCAAATATTAGTAATATTAAAATTTTTAAAATTTTTTTCCTCATAAGCATCTTACCCTCAATATTTCTTTCCAAGTTATGTTAACTTTCAATTTTTATTATTAGTTTTGCAGCACTAGTTCCTTTGTATTCTCCACTTTCTATATCATATGCATTTATAGTTGCAGTTGCATTATATTCCCCTGCCTTTAATTTTTTAGTTAATTTTGCATATTCTATATAATGATTCGGTAATATTTCACCAGATTCAAATACCTTTTTATTATTATCATCTAGTTTTATTTCCACTTTGATTAAGTACTTATTATATGGCGGATTTGCAATTCTAAGATTTCCCTCAGATTTCCCATCTTTAAATATTGGTCTAGAGTTTATTTCAAAAGAAAATGTTGATTCATCAGCTTTTCTTTGTAAAATTTCTTTAATTTGTTCTTCAGTATACCCAGGTATTATACCTTCTTGTAAAATTCCACCAGAAATATTTACTTTATTATCATTGTTATTATTAATAATAACAATAATACCTAATAGCATTATTACTATAAATAATAAGGCTATTAATATTTTATATTTTTTATTCATTACATCACTTCCCATTTTAAATATATTCTATATTTAAACTAGATTTTATTTATTCTAAATATTAAAGTAAATTTTTCACTTGCTCCATCCTTATCAACACTTTCCCCATTACCTTTACCAACTTCTCCAGATAATTGAATTATACTTGAACTTGCTGGATCTAGTCTTAGAATTTCTTGTGGATTAATTATTTTTTCTCCTAAATCAATACTTCTACCTTCATTACCAACTAATTCTAAATGTAAATTTGATCTATCCAAAGTTGATATATCTTCAGTCTTAGGTTTAACTGTTATTCCTCCACCTTTATCACTATCCCTAAACTCTGATACAGATACACTTATACCAACAGAACTTCTATTATTTATAGTATAATTGGCAGAATCAAAGTTTCCATCTTGGTCTACTATAAATGACATAGCAGTTGGTACCTCTACTTGAATTTTACCACCAGGTAAACTTCCATCATATTTACTAACTGAACCTTTAATATCTACAATATGACTTAGCACTTGTGTGTCATTTCCTACTATAGACTCACTAGATAAAGATGATACAGCTATATCAGATTCATTAGATAAAGATACTAAAGATGTCTTTTTTGTTTTATTTTTACTAGAATTTTTAAATAACATTCTTGATAAATTATTTTCATCTTCATCTTTCAAATTAATAGTTACATAAAATTCCTTAGCATACTTTTCGCCTTTTTTATTTACTATTGATACTACTACTATTTGTCTTCCAACTATATTTGTATCAACATTATTACTTTCAATTTGTATTTTATCTGTTATATCTTCACCATCAAAGTCAATGGCTTTTAAATTTAAATCCTTTATTAAATCAAAGTTGTCACCTTGTGTAAGTTCTAAATTTTCACCTGTTATTGATGTTTGATTGATATTAGATATATTTATATTAGTACTATATATCTCTTTATTATATATAGTATTACCATCATTAGAATTTTGATTTAAACTTATATCACCTAATATTTTTAAGTGATATTCTCCATTCCTATCTATAGGTAAGTACATTGAGTAGTTATTTTTTTTATCTAATTTTATATCCTTTAGTTTCTCATTCTTATTATAAAATTCTAATCTTAAATTAGATGATGTATTTTCTAAATCATTCAATTCAAATTTAATATTTATTTTCTTTTCTAAAGATAATTCTTCATAACTAAAGTTATTAATAAATGCCTGATCTTTTAATACTTCTATTGTTTGTATATTTTCACCTAAACTTATCCATGATCCATTCGACAATTTTATATGTTCTAAATTATACTCATATACTCCAGAAATATCTTTTTCATCTATAAATACCTTATAGTTTTTATTATTAAATAATTTATCAATTATATTGTTATTTCCATTATATAAAGTATATTCTTGTCCATTTATCATTACTGCTATTGGAGTAATATGTTTTTTAGATATGTTCAGATTTAAATCAAATCCTATTTTTTCACCTTTTTTTACATTACTTTTAATCGGTTTAAAAGTTAATAAAGAAACATCTAAGCGAGTTTCCTTTACTGTAACAGTAAATTCTTTTTCCTTGTATTCTCCATTACTTAGTCTTACACTAGCTTTTACAGTATAAATTCCTGGAACAATTGTATTTACATTATTTCTTTCAAGTATTATACTATCACTTATATCGCTTCCATCTTTATCAGTAGCCTGCAACTTCAAATCTCTTTTTGCATTGAACTCATAACCTTCTAATATTTCTAAGTCTATACCTTTTATTGATGACTTATCTATACTAGCTGATGAACTAGATGATGTATTCTGTGATGTATCATTTTTATTGTTATTATTAGTAGTATTTGAGTTAGGGCTTTTATCATCATTTAATGTTGAAAATCCTCCTTTTAAGGTATGTTTTGAAATTTCCTTGTCAAGTACTGCATTAGTATTAATATTTCCATTTGCTAAGTCTTTATTTCCATTGCTTACATTTGATGACTGTTCTTCTATTTTTTCTTTGTTATAGTTTTTATTATTAAAATATTTATTAGTAGCTATGCCCCCAATAAGACTCAATATTATAATCACAATAATAGAATATCTTAATAATCTTCTAGCTGCTATATAAGATAAAGTATCTTTTAAAATACATTTTATTTTTTTCATATTATCTTAACAACTTTCTATATATTTTCTATACGAATTAATAAGGAGTAACCATTAAATAAATCCTATTGTACTATTTAGATGTTATTATCATATCTACGGCTACTTCCCCAACTAATTCATCAGTTTTTTGATCATATGCTTTTACTGAAGCAACACCATTATGCGTTCCCTTTTTAAGTGCTTTTCCCATAAGTTCTATATCTTCAATATATTGATCTGGTGATATTTTTTGTGTTCTTATAATCACTTTATTATCTACTCTAACTTCTAATTCTATATTATGAGCACTATATCTTGGATTTGCAAACATTATAGTTCCTCTTTTTCCTACAAATGTAGGCTCCGTATATATACTAAATGCTACTTTTGATTTATCAACTTCTTTTTGCATTAATGCTTTTATTTCTTCTGGTGTTAAGTCAGGAGCTACACCTGTTCCAAGCACATATCCTGATAAGTTGCTAACACTAGATTTATACTCTGATTTAGCTTTTAAGTATAAAAATCCACCTACAGATAATCCAAACAGTAATAGCACACTAATTATAATTATGATTTTATTTTTTTTCATAATTAACCCTCCTTATTAATTACACAACAATAATTCCTATATAATTATAAATCCATAATAATTAATTATTATGGATTTACGATTATATTATTATATTTATTACTTAGTCTCTTTTTTTATTTTGTATATTAAAGTAAAGTCTCCTGATGCTCCATTTTTATCTATACCTTGTGGATCGTCTTGAGTTGAACTAGCATCTAAACTTGTTCCTGCTCCACCTTTTAATTGTATAAGACCTGTGTTTGCACCTGATACATTAAGTATTTTTCTTCTATTTTCATTTTGTTGTAGTTCTGAAACTTCTGCTAAGTCAACAGTTTTTGTTTGTCCACCATCATTCCCACTTAGCTCTAAATAAACATTTGATCTATCAAAATTAGTTTCTTTTCCTACTAAATCAGTTTTCTTCTTTACTTTTATATTTCCACTATTTGTTCTGAATTCATCAACAAAAACATCGATTCCTACACTACTTCTATTTTGAACTTTGAAGTCGCTTCCTTCGAAAGTTCCATCTTGATCCACTCTAAATGTCATTGCTGTTGGTAATTCAACTTCTATTTTACCTTCTGGTGCTATACCTTGTTTATTTGATACAGTACCTGTAACTGTTACATTGTGAGTAAATGTATCATTTTGATTTCCACCTATAGTAGTATCAGCGTAAACACCTGTTGCAGGTAAAGCTACAGCAGCAGCTAAAGCTAAACCTAAAAATTTCTTCTTCATTGCCATAATTTTTTATCCTCCATGATTTTAAATATTTATTTTCATATGTGACCATAATTAATTGGTCCTTCAATTAACTTTGATTACATTTTACGACATTTTATGATATTTTTCAATGTTTTTTTCAATTTTCTTTTTTATCAGAATTAAATGTTAAATTCTGAAAATTTAATACAATTTAATCAATAAAATTACTATATTAATCTATCTATAATATTTACCAGTTCAACAATCTCTGGTTTAGTTATCTGCTCATCAGCACCAACTTCTTGTCCCTTTATCCTCAACTCATCACTAATTAAAGATGAGAATAAAATTACAGGTATATGCTTTAACTCATCATCAGTTTTTATAAGTTTTGTAAGTCTATGACCATCCATTAAAGGCATTTCAATGTCAGACACTATACATGATGCATAATTACTTATCGGTAAGCCACTATTTTTAGCTTCTGTTAAGTAATTCCAAGCTTCTTTACCATTGTTGAATTTAACTGTATTTTTATAACCTGACTTATGTAAAAATCCAATAATTAAATTTGAAAGCATCATTGAATCTTCTGCTACTAATATTTTCTTTTGACTTTCTACTCTATCACCAAGTTCATCTAATCTATCAAGTGTAATAGATGTTTCTGGGCTTATGTCAGCTATAATTTTTTCAAAGTCCAATATAGTTATAAGTCTGTCCTTATATTCAGCTATTGCAGTTGCTACACTGTCTTCTCCGCTGTATATAACCTTATCTGGTTTTTTTATATCTTCCCAAGAAACCCTGTCTATTCCAACTACACTTTCAACTCTAAACGCAAAGTTTAACTTGTTAAAATGTGTAAGTATGAATATATCATGACTTTTATTTTCTGATTTTTCTATATTTAAACATTTGGCTAAATCTATTACTGTTATTACCTCTCCTCTTTGTTTAAATATACCTTCTACAAAATTATGTGAGTTTGGCATTCTCTTAGTTTCTTGTGCTCTCATGATTTCACGTATTTTTGCTATATTTATTCCAAATAATTCTCCACCTACAGTGAATTCCATTATCTCAAGTTCATTTGTACCTGACTCTAAAAGTATTTTTGTTTGATTTGGAGTATCCATAGTTATTGTTCCCCCATCCTACATTAAGTTTAAATAATCACTCTATTATTTATATACGGTACTTATTTAAATTTATTTAGATTATTTTTTGAATTTTTTATAAAAATGCTGTGTTTTAACACGATGTTGAAATTAAGTAAGTTTTGAATAATAAAAAACCAATTAAATAATAATATTATCTAATTGGTTTAATTTGAGTATTTAATAAGGAATTTTTATAAAACAATTTAAATATTAAAAAAGTAATTTTTAATATACCTTAAAATATTTAATTAATAAAATGAATGAATAGTAATATCTATAATACATTATATAACATAATACATATAAAGTCGATGTATTTTCTTAATTTTCTGTAAATTATGTTATAACTATCGATATTAAAAAACCAACTAAATAATTAATATTATCTAATTGGTTTTTTATGTGGTTTTGATATCTTATTCTATGAGATTCTTAATGTCGTCTTATTTTATAGTAAACAATATACACTTTGAAAGTTTTTGGATATATATTAGATTAATAAATAATACTATTCATCGACACAATAAATTATAGCAAAATTCGACAATTTTTTCAATACTATTTTATAAATATTATGTATATTTATTTTGTGTTTTATATGAAACTATTCATCTTATCCAAATGCTTTAATATATATAGTTATAATGTATCAGCATATTTAATATAGATTATATATAATTTTTACTCAATATCAACATTTTGTTAAAACATAGCCTATAAAAAAAGAAGATAATGTTATATCTTCTTTTTTAGTTAAAGTATTTATCTTTATAATTTTGATAATGCTGATATAAGCATTTCTTCTTTAAATGGCTTTACTATAAACCCTTTTGCTCCGTATATTATAGCTTCTTTCATTCTAGCTTCTTGTCCTAATGCTGAAACCATTACAACTGATGCACCTGGATCAATTTTTTTAATTTCTCTTAATGCTTCTAATCCATCCATCTCTGGCATAGTTATATCCATTGTAACTATATCTGGTTGTAATTCTTTGTATTTTTCTATAGCCATAACTCCATTTTCAGCTTCACCAACTATTTCAAAATCATAGTTTGCAAGCATATTTTTTATAGACATACGCATAAATGATGCATCATCAACTATTAATACTCTTTTCATATTTATTCCTCCCTGAAGTTAATTATTTTTTTCTATAAACAGATGGCCTTACTCTTTCAAAGCCAATTTCTAGGTTTGATAAGTTTTCTGATAAACCTATTATTAAGTAGCCACCAGGTTTTAAAGAATCATGTAATCTTTTGCATAATTTTTGTTTTGTAGGATTATCAAAGTAAATCATAACATTTCTACAGAATATTACATCATATTTCCTAAACTCCCATCCTATACTTTGATTTAGGTTAAAGTATTTAAAATCAACTAAACTTTTTATATTATTATTTATTTCATAGCTTTTATCATCCACTTTTTTCATATAATTTTGAACCCAAGTTTTTGGCAATTTAGCTATTTTATCTTCTGTATAAACTCCATTTTTAGCCGTTCTTAAAACATTAGTCGATATATCTGATGCTGTTATAGATACTTTTGATTTTGCACCTATTCCGAATACAGATGTTGCTAACATTGATATACAATAAGGCTCTTCTCCTGTAGACGATGCTGCAGACCATATTTTTATTCCTCCAACTGGAGCTTTTTTAAAATAAGGCACAAATATTTCATTTCTTAAAAACTCAAAATGTGCTTCTTCTCTCATAAAATAAGTAAAGTTAGTTGTAAGTTTTCCTACTATTATAGATGCTTGTTCTCCTGTTTTATCTCTCATTAGATTATCTATATATGATTTAAAATCATTAAATCCTAATCTTTTAACAACTATTGCAAGTCTTGTTTCTATTAATGTTTTCTTATTTTCAAGATTTATACCATAGTTGTTATACATAAATGTCTTAAGACGTATAAAATCATTATTCGTTAATTTCATTACTCATATCTCCTACAATATTCACTAATGAATCACAATCTAATATTAGTTGTATATCATTATTTATCTGACTTATTCCATTTACAAAACTTTCTTTTAAATCATTTTTTTCTTTTGTAGATTCCATTATTTGTTTAGGTGGTATTGTTAATACTTCATTTACTGCATCAACAATTAATCCTATTTTATTTGCTTCATTTTCGATTATAATTATACAAGTTCTTTCACTATATTCAATAGGTTCCATGCCAAACCTCATTCTTGCGTCCATTACAGGTATAATTGTACTTCTTAAGTTGATTATACCCTTCATGTATTCTGGTAAGAATGGTACCTTAGTTATTGGTAAAATTTCAATTATTTCTGTAATATATTTAGATGATAATGCATATTTTTGGTTATTTATCACAAATACCATATATAAATCATCAATTTTGCTATCTAAAATTTCCTCATTATTATTCATAAACTGATACACCTCTTCTAAATAAATTTTTCATTCTTGCCCACACTCTTTATTTTTAGTTTATTAGTAGTTGTATCAAATATAATAGTTCTTCCGCAAGAACCTAGTACATCTGAGGATATAATAGGTATTCTTAACTTAAATAGAGTTTCTTTGCATACTTTTACATTCTTTTCACCAATTGTAAGAGTATTATTAGAATTATTAAAGTTAAACATGTGTGCTCCACCTGCCATTTTTGCCTTCATAAATCTTGGATTTGCACCTTTTTTTCTTAATTCTTCATATAAAAGTGTTATTCCTGTATCAGCAAATTTTGCTCTATTTGTTAAAGTCCTTTCTGATTTTGATTCAGATAATAAAATATGTACAAGTCCTGCTATTTTATTTATCTCATCATATATAACAACTCCACAACAAGAACCTAACCCAACTGTCATTATTTGATCTGGTGATTTTATAATTTTATAATCTGCTATTCCTACGTTTGCAACTGCCATTAAATCTACCTATACTTCAAATCCTAATTTAGATAATAATGTGTTACAAGATTCTACTTTAGGTATAAAGTAATACTTTCCTTCTATCTCTCTATCTAAAGTAAAGAATTCTGTTTCTATACATAGTATAGAATCTGATTCACCACCATATAATGAAGCTGGTAAGTTCATTATTGCCATAACCATATCTACACTAAAGTATGGTATTGATTGGTCTATTGTTAATCCAGTCATATCTGACATTGCAGTTAAATAAGTTCCACAAAGTATATTGCATATTTCTCCTACAGAGTTTAATTCTTTGTAAAGTTCTTCGTAATTTTCTTTATCACACTCTATTTTTCTACCTAATAATCTTGATAATAAAGTAAGTGTTGAATCAACGTCCATTATTACCATTATAAAACCTTCTAAATCTCCTGATATTTGTAATACAGTTCCAACAACAAGTTCTTCTGGTGAACTATAGCTGTTAGTTATATCTGAAAATTCTCTTAAATCACTGTTAGGTATTCCTATGTCTACTATTTCATTTAGCATTTGAGCTAATGATGTAGATGCATTGCCCGAACCTATATTACTAATTTCACGAAATACATTTAACTTTTCTTGTTCAAAATTCATAGGTATGTTCCTTCCCTTTCTAAGTTTTATTAAGTTTATATCGTTCTAAATTTATCTACTATCAAATTTGGAATAGCTTCTAAAGGAACTTCTTTAAGAACAGCACCGATATTTTTAGCTGCCATAGGCATACCATAAACAACGCATGTTTCTTTATTTTGACCGATTGTGTATCCCCCTGCATTTTTTATAGATAATAATCCTTTAGCGCCATCATTTCCCATACCTGTTAGTATTGTTGCAATAGAATTATTTTTTGCATGTATCGCTACTGATTCAAATAAATAATCTACTGATGGACAATGTCCACTTACTTTTTCAGCTTTTTTTATATCTAAGATATACTTGTTATTTTCTCTTACTATTCCCATTTGATATCCACCTGGTGCAATATATGCATGTCCAGTTAAAACTACATCTCCATGTTTACCTTCAACGACCTTTATGCTACATTCTTTATCAAGTCTTTGTGCATATTTTTTTGTAAATATTGGGGGCATATGTTGAGTTATAACTATGCCAGGTAATCCTAATGGCAACTCTCTTAAAACGTGTCTTATTGCATCTACTCCACCCATAGATGCACCTATTGCTATTATATTTTTACTATTATAACTAACATTATTTTTTATAATGTTAGTCTTTTTAAGTTCTGTATTAGAACAGCTATCATCATAAAATCCTGATGCATTTATTATTTTTTGAACCAAAGTTTCATTAAAATTACGCATAGTTTTTGCAGTTGGCTTTTCGATAAAATCAACTGCTCCCGCTGCAATTGCATTACTTTCATTAATACTACTACCACTAATTGCAATAGTTGGTATAAATCTTTTATTCTTTAATATATTTAAAAATTCAATTCCATCAAGTCCCGGCATCATTATATCTAGTATTAATACATCTGGATTAAACTCTACAATAACATCCCTAGCTTCATATGGATCTTTAGCCATACCAACAACTTCTATATGAGGGTGGTCTTTAAGTTGATTAAATAAAACTCTTCTAAATATTCCTGAGTCATCAACTATTACTACTTTTATTTTTCTATTAATTTTCATAGTATATCTCCTATAAAAGTATTATCTAGTTATTATTGAGTTAACATCAAATATTAAGCTTATAGATCCATCCTCTAATATAGAACATCCTGACATATATGATTGAACTTTTTCAAATTGAGTTAATAATTGAGGTATTGGTTTTATAACAACATTTTGTTGGCCTATTATTTTATCTACAATTATGCATATATTTCCTATTTCAGACTCAACTAATATCATTATTCCTTCGTTTTTATCTTTAGATTCAATTCCTAATATGTCTGCTAATCTATGAATTTTATAGCAATTGCCTCTAACAATACTATGTTCTTCACCATTAGGATTTTTTACAATTTCATAAGACCCGCTTCTAAATACTTCTTTTATATTAAGAGATGGTATTATATATATTTCATTTCCTATTTCAACTTTCATTCCATCTATTATAGCCAATGTTAATGGTATACGAATTATGAACATAGTGCCTTTTCCGCTCTCACTATCAATTGTTATAGAACCTCTTAATTTTTTTATGTTAGTATGAACTACATCCATCCCTACTCCACGACCAGAGTATTCTGTAACAGCTTCTTTAGTTGAAAATCCTGGAGCCATTATAAAGTTGTATGCTTCTTTATCTGATATCTCTTCTAATCTCTTAGTTGTAATTCCCTTTTCTATAGCTTTTTTTACAATAGCTTCTTTGTTTAAACCTCTACCGTCATCCTTTATAACTATTACAACATCTCCACCTGTATTTTTAGCTTCTAGTGTTACTGTTGCTTTTTCAGGCTTTCCAGCTGCCTTTCTTTCCTCTGGCATTTCAACACCATGGTCCATACTATTTCTAATCATGTGCATAAGTGGATCTGATATGTTTTCAAGTATAGTTTTATCTACTTCTGTTTGTTCTCCTATAAGTTCTAAGTCTACTATTTTGCCAGTTTTTTTACTCATATCCCTTACTACTCTTTGCATCTTAGTAAATGTAGATGATATAGGTACCATACGGATAGACATAACTACATCTTGTAACTCAGCAGTCAATTGATGTAATCTTCTAGCTTGTTTTTCAAAGTTATCTCTATCAAAGTTTTCAAGTTGAGATTGTTTTTCTACCATAGACTCTGTTGTTACAATCTCTCCTACTAAATTCATTAACATATCAATTTTATTTATGTTTACAGTAAGGAAATTATTTTTAGTTTCTTTATTAGATTTATTTTTATCTAAAGTTTTCTTTTCTTCTATTTTATTTTCCTTAACCTCTGTTTGACTTTCTTCCTTAACTACTTCTAAAACATGTGTTTCTTCTTTATTAGTAATAGCTTCTTCGATTACAGTTTCTTCTTTATTTAAATCTTCTTTTATCTCTATTTCTTCTATTTTTTCAGATACTTCTGCTTCTGCTACTTCTTCTTTATTATTTTCATTAGGTTCTTCTATTTCAAAACACTTAAGGAACATTGTTCCTTGTATAGCTTTTTCAATTGCTTCTTTGTCTATTGGATTTTCTAGAACTAGTAAAAGTCCATTTTGTGCTATTTCTCCATCACAGTCATCTTCTAAATTTTCTGGTACTGTTTTTATTGATGAATGCATTCCTTCAAGAGACATTAAAACTCCAAGTGCTCTTATAGATTCCATTCCACATCCATCTTCAAAAAATACTTTTATTTTCATTCCATTTGAATCTAAGTTAACAACTTCATCAACTGTTTCATCTACTTGTGTATTATATGATATATTTTCTTCTATATCTTCTTTTAATAAGTTGCTTGATCTTTGATAAAGTTCTTCTATGCTAGCTTGAGGAAACAACCCTTCTTGAACTTTTGATATTTCATCTTTTAAAAAGTCTATTATTGCAAGTACTACGTCAATAACTTCTTCCCACTTGCTTTGAGTAAGTTTTCTACCACTTCTTATTTCATCAAAAACATCTTCAATACTATGAGTAAGATTCATTAAACTATCATATCCCATCATAGCTGATGAGCCTTTTATAGTATGCATAGCTCTAAAGATTTCTTCTATTTCCTCTTGACTCAATTCTCCAGTATCAGATTGACCAGAAAGCAAAATTTCTTCTAATTGCTCTAGCAATTGCATATTTTCATATACATAAAACTCAGTCATAGAATCTATTCCACTCATTTTTTATCTCCTTTATTGTTAAACAAATATATTAGTTGTCTATTATATAAAAAGGAAGCATAAAAGCCTCCTTTTTACAAATAAACATTAATATGACTTTACTGTATTATATTATTCTTAATACATATCAAAATAACTTGCATCATTATTCATAAAATCCATGCTTCTTTGAGATTGGTTTCCACCTTTTACGTTAAATCCTTCAATAAGAGATTTTAACATTTGTGCTTGTCCACTTAACTCTTCACTAGCAGCTGCACTTTCTTCTGATGTTGCAGAGTTATTTTGAACTACAGCTGAAATCTGTTCTACTCCTAAAGTTACTTGAGCTATTGCTTCGGCTTGTTCATCAGATGCTTTTGCTATCATTTCAACTGAATTCATAGTTTGGTTTGTTATTTCAATTATATTTCCAAGAGATTCAGCCGTATTATTAACTATTTTAGTTCCATTTTCTACTGCTGCTATTGAATTTTCAATAAGTACTGCTGTATTTTTAGCAGCTTCAGCAGATTTAGCTGCAAGATTTCTAACTTCATCAGCAACAACAGCAAATCCTTTACCAGCACTTCCAGCTCTAGCAGCTTCAACTGCAGCATTAAGTGCTAATATATTAGTTTGGAATGCTATGTCATCTATTGTTTTTATTATTCTTCCTATTTCATTTGAAGTAAATGAAATTTCGTCCATTGCTTTAACCATTTCTTTCATTTGTTCATTACCATTTTGAACTTCATGTCCTGCGCTTATTGTTAAGCTGTTAGCATGTTGAGCATTTTCTGCTGTATTCTTTATTTTTTCTGATATCTCAGTTAAAGTTGCAGATAATTCTTGAACAGCACTTGCTTGTTCTGTTGCTCCTTGAGCTAACATTTGAGCTCCACTTGATACTTGATCTGATGCCGCTCCAACTTCTTCTGATGCTGAACTTATTTGTGACATTGTTTCACTTAAATCATTAGTTATTTTTTCTATAGAGTCTTCTATTTCTTTAAATACGCCTATAAACTCAACATTTGTAGATACATTAAAGTTTCCTGCTGCTACTTCACCTAATACATTTACTGTATCATTTATAACTTCATTTGTATTATTAGCCATTCTACGCATACTATCAGCTAAAGTTCCTAACTCATCTTTAGATTCATAAGATATAGAAACATCAAAGTCTCCTTCAGCCATTTTGTTAGCCGCATCTTCAATTTCAACTAATGGGTCTCTTAAAGTTTTTGTTATGTATATACTTATGTATGATACTCCTAATATAGCTACTATTAATAATGCTATACTTATTATTGTAGATTGCTTAGCTGTTTTATCTGCATCTGTTAAAAACTCTTCCATAATTTTATTGGCATTTTCATTTAATATTGATGCCTCTTCTATTACTTTGTTGTATGTATTTGAATATGTTGAAATAACTGATGCATCTATATCATTAACATTATTAGTAAATCCTTCTACTTGTGTTCTTGCATATAAATTTTCATATGCACTTTTATAGTTTTCTATTGCATTTTCAAGATTTTTTAAATGATCACCTATAGATGATGCTATTAATTCATTTGCACTTATTGATTTTATATTTTCTTCTATTTTATTAAATGACTCTGCTATAGTTTTATTTTCTCCAGTATGGTTGTTATCAACAAAACCACTATTTAAACATCTTGATATATTGATAATTTCCATACGAATCCCTAAAGACTCATTAACTAATTTATATGGTCCATCATACATATAATCTGTTAAATTAGCTGTATATGATAACTTTCCTAATATATATATACTTAAACTACTCGTTAAAATTAATATAGTTAAAAAAGATAATATAAGCTTTTTTCCTATTTTTAAATTTTTAAATGAATTCATTCTTTTTCCTCCCGACTCTAATGAATCTAATCTATCCTATAATTTACATTTTATTTATACGGATAAGTATTAATATAACTTTATATTTTTCGACAAATTTTTTATTTTTTTACCTTATTCATTTTATATAATAAAAAAATTACTCTGAACATATAAATTGTTCAGAGCAATTTTTTTATACATTAACTTTATTAAAATATTTTTTGATAAGACTTTCAGTTATTTCCTTTATTTCATTATCATTTGGAAGAAAAATATTTCGTCTAGATTCTAAAATAAATTCAGTTTCTTTTGATATCACTTTATTTATAGATATTTTTTTGTTAACACTACCCTTTATTTCAACAATTAACTTTGAAATTTCTCCCTTAGTTATATTTTCAACTATAATATTATTTTCATCTTCTGTAAGAAGATTATTATAACTATAATACTCAAGTTCATCATTAAACATATCAATTATAGAGCCATTGGTATTTTTTATGTAATTATAGCTTATCGCCTTTACAAGTTTTATTGAAAGAATATAAAATAAAATCATAATAAATATACTAATCCCTACATGAATAAATATATTATTTAATAACTTTCCAAAATTAGTAAATAATTGTACTAATATAAAACCTATTAAAGAACCAATACTTCCTATTGCAATATCAGAACCCCTTTTTAAGTTAATTCTCATATCTACAATATTACTATATATCTCATCTTGGATTTTACAATATTTTATAGTATATAATTGATTTTCTGCTATACTACCTAATTTAGCTACTTTGTCATATATAGATTCATATTTTTCATCAAGCTTTAATGACTTTACAAAATTTACACCATGTATTTTTATAGCTCTAATAATTGCTTTTTCTAATGCTACTTCTTTGCTATCACCATTCCATATAGCTAAAGCATACTCTATACTTCCTGATACACCTAAAGTATGTTCAAGTTCTATACTTCCGTCTATTTCAAAAACTCTTAACCCTTTTATCTTATTCAAATTTGCTATATTTTTTACTTGATTATATGTGAAGCTTCCTTTTTTTAATACCTTAATTGGATCTATACTGCTACTTACCAATCCTTCTTTTTTTCTTTCAGTAAAATCTATTATTGCTTCTTCATATTTATCTTCAGGAACCTCAATATTAATGGGCTGCCCCTCATGGTCTAAGTACCTTAATTCTCCATAGCTTAAGCAAGCATCTACACATCTATCCCCACTATTATTGTACTTGCTTTTTAATAATTTACTCATTTACCAGTCCTTCCTATGATAGATACCCTTAACTTAATGTTTTGACTAATTCATCTTCACCAAGTATATTAGTTATTCTAACTCCGAAGTTTTGGTCTATTACAACTATTTGACCATATCCGATTTTTCTTCCATTTACATATATTTCAACCTCTTGATTTTCAAAGGTATCCAATTCTATTAATGAACCTTTACCTAGCTCAAATATGTCTTTTAGTGCCATCTTAGTTCTACCAAGAATAACACTTACATTAAGTTCTATATCTAATACTCTAGCAAGATTTTTATTCATTGTCTATACTCCTTTCTTAACACTATCAGTTATTACTACACCATTTTTATTTTTTATTAATCCTGGTCTACATTTAAACGATCTAGCTTCAGAAACATCTAGCTCTATATCTCCATCTACTTTTGTATCTAAAGTTATTATATCTCCTACTTTTAAATCAAGGAGTTCATTTACTTTTATAGTTGATTTTCCTAATCTTGCAATTAAATCAACCTTCGCTCCGCACACATTGTTATAAATTGCATTTGTAAATTCAAAATCATATTCTTGATTCTTATTTCTAAATAATTTTTTAGTTTCTAATAAATCAAGTATTGGTTCCATACAGCTATATGGTTCACAAAATCTCATTTTACCTATTTCCTTGTCTTCATACATAACCTTCATATGTGCAATTAAGACAGATTCACTTATAGGATATTTTTTACTTGCTCCCGCATTTATATGAACTCTTAATACTTCTCTGTGTGTACAACTTTCAACTACATACATTCTCTTTAAGAAGTCATTAACACTTTGAAATAATAATTGCTTATCTATTTCAGTAAGGTTTCTATCATAATTTTCTAAAAGTCCATCTCCACCTAAAACTACATCAATTAAAGTAAGGGCTATAGTTTTATCAATTTGGTAAATTAAATCTTGTACTAATGGTTGTATAGCATGTTCTGCAATTACTGAATCTTTATCAATTAAATTTATAAATTCATCATAGTTTGTTTGCTCAACTTTTTCAATTTTACAGTGTATTTTTTGCTTTTTTAGTTCATAAGCTAAGAATAAGTTTACATTTTTACAGAATTCTTCTGAAACTACAGATAAGAATCTCATATTATCACTTGAGTATCTTTGTGGCTTTTTAAAGTCATATACTCTTACATTTTCATCCATAATTAAAACCTACCTCCTCTCAAGATATTATCTACTTCTAAGGTTATTTATCATTTCCCACATCTCATTTGTAGACTGCATTGCCCTACTATTAAATTGAAATGCTCTTTGTGCCATAATTAAATCAGTCATTTCTGCTTGCATACTTACATTAGACATTTCAACATATCCTTGATGAAGTTTTGGATTTTCTACCGTTGTAAGTGTAGCTCCATCATTAAGAGCAAATAAATTATCTCCAACTGATGTAAAATCATTATTACCTTGTGGCATATATAGAGTTATACTACCCACATTTTGTTTATTTAGAAATACTTGTCCATTATTGCTTATTGTAAGATCTCCATTTGATAAATTTAAACCTTGACCATTAATACCTTGATTATAAGTTATGTCTAAGATATTTCCAGAATCGTCAACTAACTTTCCATTTGAGTCAAAACTAAATTCTCCATTTCTAGTGTACTTGTATGTTCCATCATTTGATATTACTCTAAAATATCCATCTCCATCTATTGCTATTTCTGTATTTATACCAGTTTCCTTTAATGCACCTTGAGTTAAGTTTCTAGTCGCACTTGATAATTTTACTCCAGTTCCAGTTATTAAATTATCTCCATTATGCGGGTATGATTGTCTAGATAAAGTATCTGTATATAAATCTAGAAAACCTGAATCTAGTTTTTTATAACCTACAGTTTGTGAGTTTGCTATATTATTAGAAATAATATCAATTTTTCCTTGATTAGCAGACATTCCAGTTATACTGTTGTTCATTATGTTATACATTGATATTTCCTCCTATTAATATTATTTTACTCTACCTATATCACTTGCTATTTGCCCAAGTATTGAGTCTATAGTTTGGATAACCTTTTGATTTGCTTCAAATTCATTGACAGTTTCCATCATCATAGCTATCTCATTTATAGAATCTACATTTGAACCTTCTAAATATTTTTGCTTTATACTGTAATTGTTAGAGTTAAATCCTCCCTCTCCTTTATACAGATTATTTCCATATTTAGTTAGGTTATCATAATTTTCAAAATCAACTATATTGAATTTATACTTATTTTCTCCATTTATCATTACGCTATTATCAGGTGATATGCTAATAAGGTCTGTACCTACATATATTCTTTCAGAATTTCCTGTTTGGGTATTTGTACCCATAACATATTCTCCAGAATTAGTTACTAAGTAACCTTGAGGGTTTACTTTAAATGAACCATCTCTTGTATAGTAAGTATTATTTGCATCATCAGAGACTTGGAAAAATCCACTCCCAACTATTGCAAAATCTGTATTGTTATCAGTTGAAACTAAGCTTCCTTGATTATAGCTAGTAAAAGTATCATCTATTCTAACTCCAAAACTTAAAGAACCTAAGTCTTTTACATTAGAAACTCCATTTTCATAACTATCTTTATTATGTAGTAACATCTCATCAAAGCTTTTTGCTACTACAGTTTGACCTTTATATCCTGTTGTGTTTATATTTGCTAAATTATTAGTTATAACACCTTGCCTTGCTTGTAAAGTTAACATTGAAGACACAGATGCATACATACTTCTAAGCATGTTAATTCCTCCTTAATCAATATACTTTAACTTTTTCATAGCAGCTCTTAAATTAGAAATAGCTCTATTATTTAATTGGGAAACTCTTGATTCTGATACTCCAAGTATTTCCCCAATTTCTTTTAAAGTTAACTCTTCATAATAATAAAGAGATAATACTAATCGATCTTTTTCTTTTAACATGTCTATAGCTTTAGCTAATATATCTTGAAGCTCTTTTTTCTCAAGTACTTCTTCTGGACAAGGTATATATTTATCTTCAATAGTATCTATAATACTAAATTCTTTTTCACCTTCTGAAACTGTATGGTCTATGGATATATTACTTGAAGTTTTCATTTTATTTCTAATACTAATTACTTCTTTTTTAGTTATATCCATATATTGTGCAATTTCATCTTCACTTGGCTTTCTAAAAAGCTTTTGTTGCAATTGATCTACACATTTATTGTATTCCTTTATTTTGCTCATATAAGTTCTTGATACCGGTGAGTATTTTCTTATTTCGTCTATTATAAATGAAGATACTCTTATTGATGCATAAGTAGAAAATTTTACACCTCTTTTATCATCAAACTTTTTTCTTGCATCTATAAGCCCCATAACGCCATAACTAACTAAATCTTCAAATTCTAGTCCAATTTTATCTGTATAGTACTTAGATGCTATATTCCTAACAATATTCATATTATTCACTATGAATTCTTCTTGACTTTGAGTAGTCACAATACACACCTCCTACTATATATTGACTATACCTTGAGCCTTTATCTGAACATCACTTGGTATTTCATTTAGTGATAAAACTGTTATATTTGGGAATACCATATCAACTAACTTTCTAAAAGGCGCTCTTATTTTTGGAGAAACTAATAGTATAGTTCTATTATTATTAAAATGAATACTCTCTACTGTATTTTGTATACTAGAGAATATTTTGTTTGTTGTATCTGGATCTATTGCTGGATACGTTCCGTTTATAGATCTTTGTAAGCTGTTTCCTATAATATTTTCAACTTCTAAAGATAAAGTAGCTACTGTTATAGAATTAGTTTCATCTACTAATCCAGCACAAATACTTCTACTCATAGCCATCCTTACATACTCAGTTAAAAGTTCTATATCCTTTGTATTTCTTGCATTATCAGCTAAAGTTTCTAGAATTGTAACTCTATCTTTTATAGATATTTTTTCTCTTAATAAGTTTTGTAATACTTTTTGAACCTCTCCTAAAGTCATTAAATCTGGGATTAATTCATCAACAACAGCACTATATCTTTCTTTAGCTGAATCTATAATTAACTTAACTTCTTGTCTTCCAATAAGTTCATGTGCTTTTGATTTTATTATTTCTAACAAGTGAGTAACTAATATTGTTATTGGATCTACAACAGTTAAACCATATAACTCAGCTTCTTCTGCTTTATCAGAATTTATCCATAATGCATCAAGACCAAATGTAGGTTCTTTAACTCTTATTCCATCAATATCAATTTCACCACCCATAGGATTCATACATAATAACATTGTTGGCATAAGATCGTATGTAGCCACCACATTTCCTTTTATTTTTATACTATATTGATTTGGATTTAGTTGAAGATTATCTCTGATTCTTATTGGCTGTACCAATATCCCCATATCAATTGCACATTGTCTTCTTATAGAAACTATTCTTTGTAATAAATCGCCACCATTTGCTTCATCAGCAAGTGGTATAAGACCATATCCAATTTCAACTTCTATTGGTTCAACATTTATAAGGCTTGATACATCTTCTGCCATTTCTAAACTAGGTTTGGCTTCTTCAACATCATTTTGTACAGCTTCTAATTCTTCATTTTTTTCTTTTTCTTCTTTATTTAATAAAAATGAAGTAGCTAATGCACCAGCACCTAATGTGAAAAACGATAATTTAGGAAGTCCTGGAAGAAATCCTAAAACTAATAAAACTGCTCCTGTCATCCCAATAGTTACAGGTGCAGATGTTAACTGCTTACCTAAAAGATTACCAAAATTCTTTTCACTACTAGACTTTGTAACTAGTATACCTGCAGATACAGATATTAATAATGCTGATATCTGACTTACAAGACCATCTCCTATAGTAAGTCTTATAAAGTTTTGTACTGCTTCACCAAAACTCATATTCATCATAACAACACCAATAATAATTCCACCTATTACATTTATTATTGTTACAATTATACCTGCTATTGCATCTCCTTTTACGAATTTAGATGCACCATCCATAGCCCCATAAAAGTCAACTTCTTGTTGTAATTCTGATCTCTTTTTTCTGGCAGTTTTTTCATCTATTATTCCTGCACCTAAATCTGCATCTATACTCATTTGTTTACCAGGCATTGCATCAAGAGTAAATCTTGCAGATACCTCTGATACCCTACCTGAACCATTTGTTATTACCACAAATTGTACTATCATTATAATTAAGAATATAATTACGCCAACTACATAATTTCCACCAACAACGAAGCTACCAAATGATTCTATAACACTTCCTGCGTAACCTTGTCCTAATATAAGTCTTGTTGATGATATATTTAAACCTAATCTAAATAATGTTGTAACAAGCAATATTGTAGGGAACATAGATAGCTGTAATATATTAGTTGAAAAAAGAGTTAGTAATAATATAAGAACTGATAAAGCTATATTTACTGATAATAATATATCCAATGCAAAAGGCGGAAGTGGTATTATTATCATTAATACTATTCCTAGTATTGCAAATCCAGCAAATATATCAAATTTACTTTTTAAATTTAATTTATCCATACTAAACCTCGTCTTTATTTCTACTTGTATTTATTTTTTATCTTATAAACAGCTACTAATACTTCCGCAACTGCTTTATACATTTCTTCTGGTATTTCTTGATCTATATCAACCTCTTTATAAATAAGTCTTGCTAGAGGTACATTTTCGATAATCGGTATATCATGACTTTTGGCTATTTCTCTTATTCTAAATGCAACTTCATCTGCACCTTTTGCAACTACAATCGGAGTTGTATCTTTTCCTTGTTCATATCTTATCGCTATAGATATATGAGTAGGATTTGTTAAAATCACAGTGGATGATGGAACAGCTTGCATCATTCTTTGATTTGCCATTTGTCTTTGTTTTTGTTTTATCTTTCCTTTTATATGAGGGTCTCCTTCCATCTGTTTATATTCTTCTTTGACTTCTTGCTTTGTCATCTTTAAGCCTTTTTTGTGACTAAACTTTTCATATCCATAGTCAAGTGCTGCTACAACAGCTACTGCTAATGTTATACTAGTTAAAATACTTTTTATAAGGTCAAGTACTATATTAAACATATATGGTAAATAGATATCCCCACTTTTTATTATTCCTTCAAAGTTCTTACTCATAAATGAATATCCAAGATATATCATTATACATATAACAACCATACTTTTTATAAGATTTACTATTGCTTTCATTGAAAACATATTTTTTAATCCTGTTAATGGATTTAATTTAGAAAACTTCGGTTTCAAACTTTCCATTGAAAAGAACAAACCTGTTTGAATTAAACTACCTAAAATTCCAAATACCATAATAATTAAGCTTATTGGCAAAACAATCTTCATAAAAGACATCATTACCTTAAACATTAATATTTTTATAGTATTATCATTCATAGTCATACTAAAATCACCACTTAGTATATTAACTATAAATCCTTGAAGTTCAGAAATTATACTTCCTGACATCATGTATATTACAACTAATATAGCTATAAAAGTCATAGCTTTATTTACTTCCGCACTTTTTGCTATATTACCTTGTTTCCTTGCATCTTTTTTCTTCTTAGGTGTTGGCTCTTCTGTTTTATCACTCATAGATAACATAAATCCAACTGTGCCTATATTTGAAATTGCATCACTATTCATGCTAAGAGTTCCATCTAAAATAGATGGTATTTGATTAAATAAATGGTGCATTTTATTAATTAAAAATGGTAATGCTATCATTATAAATATAATTCCCATTAATAATTTTAACGGCATACTTACTACCATAACATTTAATTGAGGAACACTCTTTGATATAAAACCAATTAGTAACTCTGCAATAAGTAATGATAAAATCATAGGAACTGCTATTTTTATTCCAATTATAAAACATTGAACAAATACATTTATTACATAGTCAAAGTTTCCGCTAAGTATTAGTTGACCTACTTTAACTAAGTTAAAGCTATTTTGTATCCCCGCTATTAACTGGTGATGTCCATTCATGCTAAAAAAAATCATTACTCCTAACCAATATAAAATAGTTTCAATTAATGTATTTTGAGTATTAGTATTTGGATCATATATATTTGCCATAGATAAACCTAATTGCTGGTCAATTAAACTCCCTGCTATTTTTAAACTATTGAAACACATATTAGTTATAAAGCCAAATACTAATCCTGTTAATGTTTCCATTAATGCATATATAATAAGTTGACTAAGTGAATGAACAGCTATATCTGCTTGTATAAAAGGAGATATTATAAATGAGATAAATATAGAAAACATCACTTTAAATACCTTAGGAGTTCCATTTGGAAATATTACATTTATACAACTAAAGAACGTTAATATCCTTATAAATACAAATATCATTTATCTCATCCCTTTACATTTGCTATTATATTCATAATCTCATTTGTAAAAACTACTAACTTATTAAGCATCCAACTCCCTCCAACAAGAAGTATTGTTGCTATAGCTATTAATTTAGGTACAAATGTTAATGTTTGTTCTTGTATTTGAGTTGCTGCTTGGAATACACTAACTAGCAAACCAATTACCAATGCTATTATTAATATTGGACCTGCTACCATTAATGCAGTAGATAAAGCTTTCGTTATTATTCCCATTATCATCTGTTCACTCATAATGTCATCTCCTTGCTAATTAAAACTTAAAATTAAAGATTTAATTAATAAATTCCATCCGTCTACCATTATAAATAATAAAAGTTTAAAAGGCAGAGAAATCATAGCTGGTGGTAGCATAAACATCCCCATCGACATCAATGCACTTGATACTACCAAATCTATTAATAAGAATGGTAAATATATTAAAAATCCAATTTGAAACGCAGTTTTTAATTCACTTATTGCAAACGCTGGTACTAGTACTTGTAATGGTAAATTTTCTCTTGTTGCATCATTTTTATCAATACGAGCACTATCTAAAAATAATTTTATGTCTTCATCTCTAGTTTGTTTTAATAAAAATTCTTTCATAGGAATTTGAGCTTTTTCTATTCCCTCTTGAAAAGTTATTTTTTCTTCTCTATATGGCTGTATAGCCTCTTTATTAATCTTATCTACTACTGGTGACATAATAAATATTGTCAATACTAATGCTATACCTACTAGTATTTGATTAGGTATAGATTGTTGAGCTCCTAAAGCTGATTTTAAAAATGAGAATGTAATGATTATTCTTACAAAACTTGTCATCATAAAGATGATAGTCGGTAAAAACATCATAAATGTCATTACTATAAATAACTTTATTAAAGGAGTAAATTCTTGCTGATGATTTGATACTAATCCAACTAAATCATTCATACATACGTCCCCCTTTTTCTAGTAATTTCTATTTTTTATTAAATAAAAGTCTATCCGAATTATTAAAGTTTGAAAATTCTGCGATTGAAAATTGTTTATATCCCATTTCTATAGCTTTTTGCATAACTTTTTCCCTAGTTGCTTCTGCTATAACTCCAGTATTATTAAGTGCTTTAGAAACAGTATTTCTAGAAATACCTAAAGCATCAGCAATATCTTGAATTGTTACTCTATTTGACATATATCCTCCTTATTTTTATCATTCTAATATTGATATTTTTATCAGAATGATTTTTTATATTTATATAAGTAGTGAAATATATTTCATAATCTCAGAATCAGGTTTATCCTATCAATATTTTTGACAGAAAGATCAACTATTGTCATGCTAAAATTTTCTCAGTTATGAAAACTTATCAGGACTTATATATTTAGGTTTAGTGAATGATTGGGTATCGGAAAAATATAGAAATATATAATTATTATAATATACGAATAAAAAATAGTCAATTGCACAATGTTTGCGCTTTATAATGTAACAAAAATTGTGCAAACGACAAAAGATAATTTGTGCAATTAATGGTGTTGTAGATG
>OOCW01000782.1_pt1 | contig 27201 bp, 25 predicted proteins | sample 1671201 | NCBI WGS metagenome assembly OOCW01 (sample SAMN06348132, study PRJEB24527) | human gut metagenome | biome: human gut; feature: ankylosing spondylitis patient; material: feces | host: Homo sapiens | place: China | collected 2015-10
GTGTGCTCTTCCGATCTCATCCCATGAACTGAAAACACCACTAACCATCTTGAAAGGACATTTGGCGGGAATGCTGAACGGAGTCTGCGGTTATGAAAACCATATAGAGTACATGGAGCGTTCCCTGGCCGTTGTTGATAGGATGGAAAAGTTGGTAAAAGAGCTGCTGTATGTTTCTAAAGCAGAGGGAACTCAAAAATCCGAATATAAAACCATTAATTTTGCGGAAATATTTCGGGTACAGATTGCCACTGTAACAGATTTATTGGAAGAAAAGGAACAGTGCCTTGAAGCAAATATTCCTACCCGTCTTTATTGTGAAGTGGAACAAGCACAGATGGAACGGGCAATTCCAAATATATTGGTAAACGCAACTCACTATTCTCCAAGTGGTGAACTGATTCGTATATCTTTGTCCGAAACGCATGGTACAATTCGTGGTGAAATTGAAAACACAGGTGTCCGTGTGCCTGACGATTCTATTCCACATTTGTTTGAAGCCTTCTACCGAGCAGATACATCTCGTAACCGTAATTCCGGCGGAAGCGGATTAGGGCTTTATATTGTTGGCAAAATCATGGAAATGCACCAAGCAAAGTACGGCATTTCAAATACAAACAATGGTGTACTGTTTTGGTTTGAATTGCCTTGTAAGCAGCCAGTAGACAACTCCATCTAAAATCCATAATCCATGCAAACTATATCCAAGTTGCTTTGTTATATTATAGCTGTCCTCAAGAGGGCAGCTATAATTCTTATAAAGCGAGGTCTTATCTATGAAGAACAAAAAAATTTTGGCAATAGGCTTGTGCGGAGCAATCTGTTTAAGCATTGCAGGGGTTACTTATGCAAGCGCATTGGCTTCGGACACACCAAAGGTTTCAACATCCGAAACGGGAAACACATCCAGCGCAGATATTCTCTATCAAGATACAGACGGTGGACAAATCAGCGTTGACGGTAAAAATTGGGTCGATGAGGCAGATTATGAGAAGAACAATGCAGCACCAGATGTGCAGTGGTGGACAGCTGATGAATATGAGGCGTGGATGAACGAACAGAAAAAAGAAATGGAATCTTTGATTGGAACCGGAGATGGTTGGTATGATGGGGAAGGCGTATTCCATGAATTTACACAGGAAAGCGTAGCTGCTATGATGGACAGCTATAAAGGAACTCTGGAAAGTATCAAAAAAGGAGTATTGTATTCCAAAGACAACGGTGACGGCGATACCTACTCCATGATTCCACCTACTGAAGATGTAGTTTCCTCTTATAGTGTTGATGTAACAAAAGATAATGGAAAAACAGTACACATTGGAGATTATTCCACAGTTGAGGAATTAGACAAAGCCATTTCTGATGCAGTTAAAAATGGTCAGCTCACACAAGAAGAAGCGGACGCCGTTCACCAATAATAACCAAACCATTCTGCCGCACGACGGCAAAAGAAAAAAAGCCGTCGTACAGCAGACAAATCTATGGCAACAAAAAAATTTGAAGAACCGGACACCCGCCGCCAGACCATTTCGAAGGCGATCGCCGAATTGCTATATATTATGTTAAATTCCTGAAAGTATTTTCTTTGCGTTCTCCAGGTTATTTTTTCCATTTATTTTTAGATATACTTTACTGATTTCAGAAGGCTCTCCTATTTCTCTGCAGAGATCCTGTGCTTGTGAGATGGGTATGTAGATTTCGTTGCCTTCTATTACTACAGCGGCTTTACAGGGCATGTATGAGGTCTGCGGTTCTCTTGCGGAATTGCCGGATGAAGTGGTAAGATCATCCGTGGCTTTGGAAGTTTCCTTCTCTTTTTCACCCAAGGAATAAAAAATATTCAGGTTTTCACCCATCTCCAAAAATTTTTCCTGTTGTTTTTTTGAAATGGCATGATTATTATAGTCTTTCATATCCCGTAGGGAACCATTTCCCAGCAATAACAAAGGCATCTTCCCCAGTTCATTCTGAGTTGGATTTTTTCCAAACGCATTCATATCAATTCCTGAAAAAGTCGTTGTTTCCGTATAATCTTCAATTTTGATGACAACCGGGACTTCTATGACTGGCCAGATTTCTTTTATACCTTTTATCTTCTTCGCTTTCTGCAAGAAATCTTCATCATAAGTCAGATCTCCAAGTGGGAGCAACACAGCAAATTGCCGTTTTTCTTCTTTCATGCCCGCCAGCAGCATCACTAATAATGTCAATATCAATGACAGCAGAAGTATGACAAATAAGGTAAAGCTGTCTATTTTTTTTCTTTTCAATGAGAAGCCGCCTTTCTCGCTTCTTCAAGAAGGATATTTTTCTTATGAAGCTTTCTGACCAGAATCAGGATTATGGAAATAAGCAGTACTGCAACAACTGCAGCTATGGAATACCACCAGTTATTGGTTTTCTCCTGGTCATCTTCAACCTTTAAAGACTTTATCTGGGTTTCTTTGATTTCAGAATCAAATTTTATTTCTTCCTCATATGATTTGCCATCTGCATCCTCATACGTAAGAATTAATTGTCCTGCACATTTTCCTGTTTTTCCTTTTACATATATGCGAAGACTTCCTTGGGATAAATCTCCGGCCTCTATGGTCCCTAAGAATGCAGTATCGTTTGAGCTCAATTCATCAGCCTTTAAGCTGACACTTGCATTGTATATTTTGTCTCTTCCTAGATTCATTGCTTTTACCGGGATCTCTACTGTATCCATAGTGTATAAAACAGATGGAATATCTGAAGCTTCCAGCTTAACACGAACCGGTTGGATGATCTGAAAAGACAGTAATTCTGTACCGGTAGTTGCCGTTGCTTTCGAATCTTCATAATCCAGAGAAAAAGTAATGACAGCCTGGCCAGGATCACAGTTTTCTGTTATAGTAATCATCTGTTCCAAAGTAATTGCTTCACCAGGAGCCAGGACTTGTACATAAAAAGAGTTTTTCTCAAATTCGATTCCTTTGTTCTCTGTAGAAAGGGAAATTTTTAAACCAAATACATTTTGACTGCAGCTTTTATTTCGAAATGTCAGCGACATTTCTGTTGTAGAACCAGCCTCCAATCGTCCACCTGAAAGATTGCTGTCTTCTAATAATACCTGCGGTTTATGTAATATTTTTTCACTTGATGAGTCTGATGTTGAATTACCTCCTCCCCCACCGCCCGAATACCCGTTGTCTATAACCGGATCTGTTATCTGCGGGGCGTCACCGTCTTCCGGATTATCACTGTCTATTACAACATGAAAAGGATTCGATTTAGAACCATCACCAAAGTCATCTCCTGATGTAAAAATATCCGGATCCGGATTTTCTTTATCGGTATCAGCTTTATCAGGAGTCTTTTCATCCTCTGCCGGAGGTTCGGTACTCGTAGATTCATCCTCTTTTTCATCAAGGGTTAACGAGTTATCATTCTCATAAGATACGGACGGATCTGAGTCCGTAAATCCTTCTTCAGCAGATGTAATCTCCGTGTTTTGAGGCTCTGTGGCAAAAACGGTAGCTGGAAGAAATATTATTGTCGTACACAATACTAATGCCGTTTTTACAAATAAATTTTTCATTATCAGGCAGTCCTTTCTCTTAAGATTCCTCCATCCATTTCATATACGTGGTCACATAAGATTCTGATGTCCTCTTCATTATGGCTTGCCAGCAAAATGGTTTTTCCTGCTGCTTTTAAATCCAGCAGCAGTTCTCTTATTTCTTCCACGCCATGTTTATCCAGTCCATTAAACGGCTCATCCAGGATCAAAAACAGAGGATCTTCCATAATGGCCTGTGCAATACCAAGGCGTTGACGCATTCCAAGGGAATATTTTCCGACTGGTTTCTTCATGTCCGGATCCAATCCTACCCTTTTTAAGACTATGCGGATATCGGCCTTCGAAATCCGGCCATTCATGTCTGCCAGGATCTCCAGATTTTTAAAGCCCGTATATTGTGTAAGAAAACCGGGAGTCTCGATAATAACTCCAAGACTCTCAGGAAAATCCACATCATGGCCTATTTTTTTTCCAAATACAAAAATAGTGCCCGTAGTTACAGGAAGAAACCCACAGATGCATTTCATAAGGACGGTCTTTCCGGAACCGTTATTTCCAACAATCCCATAGACGTTCCCTGTTTTCAAGGAAAGATTTACTTCCTGTAACACGATGTCTTCACCGAAACGTTTGGTCACGTGTTCTATTTTTACGCAGGTGTTCTGCATCATTCCACTTGCTCTTTGCGGATCACAGGCCAAACTAAATATCCCTTCAGATTTCTTCCAATCTTCCATATAAAACACCTCCCAGAATTCCCAGCATTACGAATAAAAACAACAGTAGAAATAGCCAAACTCCTATTTTGTCCGGTCCCCAATTTTCATCAGCCAGTATCCATTCTACTGGATAAAACCATATCTGATTCTTAAAATAGCGGTCATGAAGGATAATTCCGAAATAAAAGCTTACAAAAGGGATTCCATATGCCATGTAAGCAGAATCCCATAAAATCCCGCAGCTTCCACCGAAAGTACTTATGATACTTCCGATAAGTCCTGTCCGAAATGCCTTCATGAGTAAGTCCAGAAGTGCTTCTTTCTGAATAGCACCCTTTATCTCCAGCGGATAGAACACAATAAAATTGATAAAAAGTACCGTTAGTATAGATAACGTCCAGACCATAAAACCAGATACCATAATGGAAAAAACTTTACCTTCGATATACTGTCTGCGAGTCGTTCTGGGAAGTATCTCCTTTAAAAATCCACTTTTATATTCTTGCAGAATGGAATCACTCCATGGCAATACGGCTGCTACCGGAATGGCAAAAGATACTGCCTGACTTTTTAAGGAACCTTCCAGTATACTGATAAAAGTACCACATGTCAGTGCTTTTTTTAAGCTGGGATAAGTCTGTCCAATGGCGATGGAGATGCAGGCTATCAGCCATGCTGCCAGAAAATTCTTATTAAAAAACATACGTTTTGTTTCACCCCACATAGGTTTTCCCCCTTCCGATCATGTCTTTTCTCCAAGAAATTCAAAGGTATATTTTTTCATCCGGTTAATTGCAAAAACTGCAAGAAGAACTAAAATACCCAGAAAAAACATATAGGAATGCGAGATTTTCGGGAGCAATGGATCATAACCCAAGTTATGTTTTCCGTATACTGCCTGGTTCAGAGGACTGATCCAGCAGATTAATACATTTACCTGATACATTTCGTATTTTTCTTTATGTAAAATTGCAGCCAGTACTTTCGGGTCCAATAAAAAACCAAAGACACTGTAAAGAAGGCCAAAAATCATCCCCTTAGTCTTCCCTTTATAGAGATTTCCTACAAGGATTACAAAGCTTAAGGTCAGCGAATAACAAAACAGAAGGAAGAAAACCTGCAGCATACAGCCATAGGGTGAGATACTTTCCATGACCCTTACTGTAGAAGGGACCTGCAGGTTTTTTCCTAATTCTGAATAACCAAGCATGGCCGCAGTTTCGCTCCACAGGTTACCTGGATAACTCTTTTTCATACACAGCACGGCCGTAAACAGCAGCATCAAAACCGTATATAAAACAGTTACAAGAATAACATAAATGAATTGACCTAAAAGCCATTTCCTCTTGGTTGTCCGGGTCAGCTGGTATGGAGTAATAGGTGTCATCTTCGGCAGGTCAGAAAACATAAGAAGCAAGAGCAGCGAACTGGACAGTACTGCTATCCCATCCCCAAATGTCCAGATAAATGGTTCAATGGCCTGTACCGGTGTATCGTAGGTCTCCATTACAACCATGATTCTGCCTGTAAGCAGGAAACTAAGTACAAATTCTAACAGAAATATAAAAATAACTTTGGGATTGCGTAGAAATCCGAAGAAATTGTACCTTACAATTCCAAATACCTGTCTCATGTCAGTAACCCAGATTCCGGTCTATGATACTGCCATCCACGGCATTAATGGTAAGGAAACTTTCATTCGGATCTTTACTGGTATTTGATTCTGTTTCTCCGTTATATTCACTTTCTGAAGTCATGCTGCCGAAAAAATCCCAGACAGGGATCATAATACCTGTGTGTGCGTCAGTAGACGGCTCATATATTCTGGCATAACCAAGAACAATCCGATCAATATTATAGACCCTGGAATTTTCATATTGCATATTATCAGCGTTTGTTACCACCATCATTTTTTCATAAATTTTCATAACCTCGCTGAATGAAAGAAGATTTAAGTTCTCTGTCTTTATTTTACCAATGGTGTAGGGATTAGAATAAGTCATGCTTTCTATGCCATCTTTATCGACATAGAAACAGAGACTTTCATAAGACCATGTTTCCATTGTGCTGTCCATATCTTCCAATGCCCCACCGTCTGCAAGTGTCTGAGTTACCGGCACACCATTTATGGTACGCGCATAATCAATTCTATATCCATTTCCAAAATCACCTGAACTATTATCGCCTTCAAAACTTTTGCACACCGCATAATTCCAGTTAGAAAACTGTAAATCTGTGATGCCCATTTTTTCAACTTTTTCCTTTACGAGTTTTTTTGCTTCATCCAGGGACAGCCCGATAGATTCTTCTGTGGGTTTTTCTTCCTCTTCAGAATATCCGTAGTCACACCACATTGCATCTTCCGGTATTTTTTTTCCGCCCTTGTTTGCTGCTTTCTTGATCTTGACTGATAAGGTATCGGAACCAGAGGAAGATATTTTATAATAGTATTGTGAATCGTCTGGCATCTGTGCAATACAATCGAAAGAATTTCCGGCAACAGGTTTTGCCTCTGTCAGGGTTTTCTTTTCCGGAGCAGTTTCGTATTCCTGTTCCCATGTCTCAATATCTTCATAGATATCATAGACATAATTCCCATCATCGTCTGTTCCATAGTTATACGGATCCAGGTTTCCGTTTGCAACGTCTTCTTTTAGTTCATCCAGAGTTTTTTTAATTTCATCCTTTGTCTTCACGTAATAACTATCCATGGTATAAAGTTTTGCCTCTGAGAAGAATGCGTTTGTAATACGATCGAGAAGCTCCTGGGTAACTTCTGCCGCGGTGACAGAAATAGCAGATATCTTTTCCACTTCCGGAATTTCCACGCTCGCATCTGTATTTACCACGAGCTTGGCACTGTCATCTTCCACATGGCTTTTATAATTTTGAGGAGCATCGATGAGATTCCTGATGGTTGTCTTTGACTCTGAACCGTCATCGTTCTTGCTTTCAGATGCTTCTCCTTTAGAACCGCTAACATCATCCGCTTCCGTATAAGCATCTACAGCCTTGCTCCCCTTCGGCTTTACCAAAGAAGAATCCGGGGTCTGTGCGCATCCTGTAAACATTCCAATACAAAGCACTATTCCTGCAAACTTTTTTATGTTTTTTCTCATTTCTGGTAATATCTCCTTTCTAAGGTTGTTATAAGTATATCATCGAGCATTACACCAAATCTTTCGCGATTTGTAACTGATATGTAAACGTTAGTGTGATTACCAGAAAACAGAGACGGTAGTTCCTTTTCCCGGATTGCTTTCAATCTTCAGTTGGAAATCGTGCAGTTCTATAATTTTCTGACATAAAGAAAGACCGAGCCCTACACTTCCTTTTGCCCTGGAACGAGATTTGTCTACCATATAAAATGGTTCCGTCACCATTTCCAGATCCTCTTTCGGTATTCCCTTTCCAAAATCCTGAACCATCAGATGGTCTGGGGTTGCCTCAAGCACAATTTTAGATTCTTTCCTGGAAGCTTTGACTGCATTATCAATTAGATTTGTCACTACACTTATCATTAAGTCCTGATCAAACTTCTTTACCAATTCTTTTGGTTCACAAAATACATCAAGAGAGATGTTTTTTTCTTGAAGCCTGCAATCAATAAGTTCTTTTACTTCTTTCAGGAAATTATCCACCTGTATTTCCACTGGATTGAATGAGTCTTCCGAAGCTTCATAGAGTTCGGTTAATTCCAACATTTTCATAGAAAGTCTTGAAAGCCTGCGACATTCATTTTCAATATAAATAAGAGCCTTCTCCTGCCTTTCCGGGGTCAGGCGCACAGTAAGCAATGTATCTGCATATCCTATGATTGCAGTCATTGGGGTCTTCAGTTCATGAGCCAGACTTCCAATCAGCTGTTTTTGTGTCCGGTTTATGTTGGAAAGACTTTCAATTTGTTCTTTTATTTTACCTGTCATAAAATTAAAGGTTGCACCTACCTGTGCAAGTTCTGTATTTCCCTCTGACGGTACTTTAAAATCATAAATACCTTCAGAAACAAGAAGCGTAGCTTCTCTTAGGCTTATAAGCGGCGCTGTGATTTTTCGAAGGCTCAAATAAAGGACAATTCCCATCACCACGATCAAAGATAAAGTAAATCCACCAGTCTGAAAAAACAGCAGATGACTTTTTTCTATTACATCTGTTACATCTTTATAAGTAACAATCTGATATCCCATATTTGCATTGCCATAGTAAAATAACAAAAGTGTCCTTCCATTTATCTGACTGATCATAGGGCCATGACCTTCACTGTTGCTGCCATGATTCATCAAGTTTGCCTTACTTTCACATAATTCTCTTAACTTTTCTACATCGAATTCATAAACAGTTCCATTATAGGTCATTTTTCCATCAAGATATAAAACAGCACTGTCATGAAAAACCTGCCGAAAAGCATAAGTAACTATTTGTGGTCGCATTTCGTTGTCGGTATTCTGTTTCTGATCGTCGGAAAGGCTTGCTTTATTTTCAAACTGTAAGATATTTGTTCTAAATATACTGCTTTCATAACTGTCGATATTCTGTATACTCTGATTTTTCCAACAATAAGTGGTATAAAGAAAGATTCCTAACGATACCAACAGAATGATACATGTAGTCTGAGAAAAAATCTTTATTAAGAGTTTCATAAATCCACCTCAAGTCTGTAACCGATCCTGGGAATTGTTTTAATCTTATCCTGCCATCCAAGCTTTTTCCTGATACGACCCACATGTGCATCCACAGTTCTTGTTTCTCCGCAGAACTCTTCATTCCACAGTTCCTGCAGAATCTGATTCCTGGTCAGTGCTTTATTCGGGTTTTTGGCGAACACCATGAGACAGTTATATTCCATTGGCTTTAAATAGATTTCCATGCCCATTTTTGTAACAGTACGACTAGCAGTATCAATGATGACATCACCAATTTGAATCTGTTCTTGTACAGTGCCATTACGTTCCAGTACTTTTTCAAGACGAACCATCACTTCCAGCATTTCAAATGGTTTTACAATATAATCTTCTGCACCGTCTTTTAATCCCTTTATCTTGCTCGCGATATCTCCCTTTGCGGTAAGAAATATTACGGGAATTTCATATTGCTTCAATTTCGGTAACAGGCTATAGCCGTCTCTTCCGGGAAGCATGATATCTACAAGTGCACACTGAAACGCATGATCTTGAATAATTGCTTCATATGCCTCATTTCCATCCAGATATCCTACTGTTTCATACCCTGCAATCTCCAGATTCATACATAGCAGGTCATTGATTGACATTTCGTCTTCTATCACAAGAATTCTTGCCTTCATAATTATTACCTCACATGTTTTTATAAATATCTTTTCACAGGTTAATTATACATTAAATTCTGTATTGCAGTTGTAACTGATTTGTAACAGCAAAAAAGGAAACCAAAACCATTCTGTGAGAATAGTTTTGATTTCCTGTATAAACCGTTATTTTCTGATCGTTTATAACGCTGGTGAGAACATTTATTATTATTTTTACTCCATTCCAGAATCATTCGAAAGAGAGACAATGCAAATACAAAAATTATTAAAATCACTAGAATTTTCATACGTAGCCTGATTCCCTTCATTTACCTTTATCAGATCGTGTCATTCAAATCACATCCACTGATGATGCGATTCCATAAGTTCTCCCGCTTGTCCATTCCTTTGGTAAAATAGGGAAGTCTTTCCTCTTCCAGCTCTTCCAGACGAAGCACATTTCCATTCAGATAATTGTCAATCCGGTATCCTGTACTTTTAAGTCTTGTAATCACGCCACCGATTTTTATATCCAGGATCTCATAACCAAATGGCTTTGCATCGTTCATCCAGATTTTTTCTCTTGATGATTTCATATCTGTCAGATTGCAGATGATTTCAGGAATAACATTCTGACTGATATCTTTTAACGCTGCTCTGTCCGATCTGTCATATGCTGATTTTATACACATGCCCAAATCGGCTTTATCAGCTAATACCGCCGCCAGTTTTTCATAAAATGAAAATAAAAGCTGATATTTTCCTGCTTTTTTTGCACATTCCTTCATATATTTCTGTATGTTTTGGTAGTAAGATTTTGTATTGACACCTGATTCTTTCACATGATAATCAAAAATGCCTAACATTGGATCCTGGTATAACAGATATTTTGAAGGATTTTGAGCCTCTTTGTTCTCTTTCGTATTTAAAAATAAAGAATCAAAATTGTCAAGTGCCATAAAATCATCAAATTCTCCGCCTATGCAGTTCCTGAACTCCTGCTTAAGGATTGTTTCATCATAGTCTCTGTGAAAATCAAGGTGTGCAAAAAGTACAAGTCCCGGAAGCAAAGCATCCATCGGGGTTTCTGCACCATTATCCATCCATGCTGTACAGAGAACCTCTTTTATATTGTATTTTTTACAAGTAGAAAGAGCTGCTTTGGTACACGCATAGGTCTTAGAATAATTGGGGGAAATTCCGTTCCAAATCCAAGAACCTCCTGCAAAAATAACGTTATCCGAAAGCTGCGCATGGATATCCAGCATTTTTTCATAGGTTCTGGTATCATCATGATAATAGTCCCAATACACTAATCCTAAATCTTTTTTCGGTTTTTCCCATTTGGAGCAGTCCGTATTTTCGGGCAGATCATAGTATCCGCCTGTAGAATTTGCTGTAATGTACATGTCACTCCATATCATAGGCTTTAATTCTAATTTTCTGCAAATATCTACGACCCTGTTACAATGTTCCCTGATTATCAGTGACCCTTTTTTATATCCATTTTCTTTTAGATAATTTCCAAGTCCCAGCATGACAGCCTCATCCATTCCAAGATGTACCCTGTTAGTAGAAAAACTCTCTTTTACTGAGCTGAGCAGCTTTTCAATAAACTGATAAGTTTCCTCTTTTTCAGACTGGAGAATGTCCGCAGAATCACGAATCTTATCCATTCCCGGCCACTTCAGCGCATTGTGCAGATGAGCCAGGGTCTGAATACACGGAACAAGCTCTACCCCAAACATTGAAGCGTAAGCATCCAGCTCTTTTATTTCGTCTTTGGTGTATTTTCCGCGATAAGCTCCAAAATAAGGCTGCCCCTCTACTTCATAGGTATCTTCTGTATAAAGCATGAGTACATTCATTCCAAGTTTTGCCAGTGTCCTGATCAGGAATTTCACCTTTTCAACTGTAAATACAGCATTTCTGGAACAATCCAGCATAAGACCGTTTCTTTCAAAACAGACATGCTCTTGATATTGAAATTCATCCTCTTCCATATGATGTATGGCATAATTAAGTGCGCGGTAATAATGAGATATTTCCCGACAGATGATATGAATCTGGTTTTTTCTTTTATTGATCAATATTTCTGGTCTGTCCTGAAATTTAACAAACAATTCTATATTTTGGTTGAAACCGTCATTTTCAGCCAGCAGTATTTCAGTACCTTTTTTAATAGTATTATATTCTTTCTTATCAGATGAAAAAACAATGTTCATACGTATTTCTCTTTCTCTAGTAATCCTGCTCTTCTTAACAAATTAATCTTTTTGGCAGAGCATCCCCTGTCAATGTTCTATTTTATTCGTTTGTAAATAATTGGTTCATCATAACCAAAAGTTCTTTTCCCATTTACTTCCATGGACTCTGATACTTCCAATTGATTTTCAGTGAACTTTTCATGAAGAGAAAATTTCAATACGGGAGAAAACATACTTACACTTCCGCCTTCCCATGTATCACCTGATTTTCTGAAAAATGCAGGAGTAAATTTTGCAGAACACTTTAGCTGATCATAGTCGGCACCTTTGAAGATTTTGTAAGTAAAATTCTTTTTATCATATCCTTCCGGTATCTCATAAGAAATAAGTTTTATTGAATTGTTTTCTTCCATAAAAAGAAACAAATGTGAAGAAGAACGGGTAGTTCCCTGTACAGAATAATAACTCTCTTCAATCATAAATACGCCTTCGAAACCATTTGGGAGATTTGCGATTTTTGAATTACATATTGTATTGATGTGTTTTGCATATGGATACTGAGAATTTGTCTTACACATTTTTTCAAATTGATCCTTATTATCAAATTCTCCATTCAACAGAGTAACAAAATTTGTCAAATCAGCCATAATCTTATACCTCCATAATTCTTATCATATAATTTTTATTCACTATACACCTTTTATATAAAAGAGTCCATGTACAAAATAAGGGAATATATAAACAAAATGCATCAGTTAACAAACATCGGCAGAGGGGCATATCATTGTCCAATTGATATGCCCCCTCTTTGTCTGGATTACTGTTCCATTTTATAAATTTACGCATAATATTTCGTACCACACCCTGTTTCTATGGCTGAAATAAGAACGCTACTGTTAATTGTGTTTGTATCTACTTAAGGCACGAATCAGTTTTTCTGACTCCAGTGGTTTGGTAAGATAATCGTCCATTCCAGACTTCAGTGCTTTAGTCTTATCTTCTGTAAAAGCATTGGCGGTCATAGCTATAATCACAACAGCAGATGCATCACTTCTGTTCATTGTACGTATTTCTCTGGTAGCTTCCAGGCCATCCATAACTGGCATCATAATATCCATCAGAATTACATTGATCTCACCAACACCTGATTTTGCAAATGCTTCAACAGCTTCCTTGCCGTTTGAAGCCTTTATAATTTCAGCTCCTGCATTTGTCAGAAGAAATTCCGCAATTTCCATATTCAATTCATTATCTTCGGCCAAAAGGATTTTCATGCCTTCAATTGATACATCATCTACCTGGCTTTCTGCCTGCTTCATATCAGCAGAAATAAGGAATGGAAGCTGTACCATGAATGTGGTTCCTACATTTTTCTCGCTTTCAAACTTAATTGTACCGCCCATTTTCTCTATTAGTTTTTTTGTAATTGGCATACCAAGACCTGTTCCTCCATAAACAGATCTTGCACCGCCTGTTTCCTGAGTAAATGGTTCAAAAATATGGTTCTGAAATTCTTTACTCATTCCAACTCCGGTATCCTTGCAGTGAAACTCCAACAGTATATGCCTGTCATCCACCTGTGTTTCATAATAGCTGAGCAGTATCTCTCCTTTTTCTTTATTATACTTGACAGCATTACTTATGATATTCATAAGGATTCTTTTTAAACTTTAATCACAGCACTTTTGTATGCTCTGTCAATGTGTTTATTTCCATAAATAAATTTTTCTTTGTACCCATTATATGGTTCCAGTATTGATACGTCAATCCCATTAATGTGCTTTCTCTTCTTCACTCTTTGTGAAAGGAAGAGATTGCTAGCTTTTACCAATCGCTCTTCCACTTCCACATCAAGTCTGCTTTGTTCTGGATTACCGAAATGGTGATCATGCGCCAATCTGATACTGTTGACAATGAAGGACAGGAGCCAGCTGCATTACAACTTAGCTCCTGTCCTGTACATCTTGAATATAGAATTAGTAAAAACAAATTATCGGGACATCATACTGAATAAGACTATAAAGCTGTCCGGCATTTTCTGGTGGAAGATTGATGCATCCATGAGAACCACCTGTAAGATATCTGTCACCACCAAAATACGGCTGCCAGTCTGCATCATGAAAGCCAATTCCTCCATTGAATGGCATCCAGTATGTTACCGGCTGTTCGTAAGAATAGGTTCCATTTGCTGTCATTTCACCTCGCAGCACGGACGGACTGCTCTTTGAATTCAGTGTGAATATTCCAGGGGGTGTTTTTCTATCCGGATCGCTTGGCAGTCCGGATACGATTTCTGATTGGAAAATAATATTTCCATTCTGATAATACCACATATACTGTTCTGTAAGATCAACCTCTATATATGTATCTCCGAGATCATTGATTCCGTGTGCATTTGCCCTCATAGAATATACCGGTTCCCTGGTTGTCTGGGTTCCTGACTGAATTTCCTGCATGAGCTGTGCTACTTCCTTGTCCTGATCAATCTTCCATCCATAGGCTGAGCCATATACATACACCGTCCTTCCGCTTGTAGCCTGGAATTGCCTTTCAGTGCCAACTGTATCATGATCTGCTGCAAGCTGTGCCACATAATCCACTACATGCTGCCGGAAGGCTTCATCATTCTGGAGCAGCTGCCCTTTCTCGTCAAACTGCAGCCAGTTTTTGATGGTATTCCCATCAAGTGTTACCGTTTCGTCTCCAAATGTATATGTGATATTTGCTTTTGTCAGGTTCTTATATGTATTTACCATATTCTGAAGTTCTGAATTTTCTTTCGTCACATCTGCTTTCTTATAAGCCTTTGGATCACTTTCCAGATCTACCTCTGCCGCATCGTTATCGATTGCCCTGCATATCATCTGATAAGCTTCTTTGGTATTTAATTCGTTGCCTTCCGTTTCTGGCACAATAGTGAATTCTGAGTTAACAAAACTTACATACGCATTTTCCGGTGCTATCTGATTCTCTTTTTTCGCACAATTTAATGAATTTACCTGTTCTTCCAGTTTCTCCCGGTTGAAAGAAGTCTCTTCCTGAACCATATAGTTTTTTATTTCAAAAAGACTGCCAATCCATTCCCATGATTTCTGAGTTTTCAGCAGCTGGAGAACCGCACCGCTGGATACGTATTTATAATCAATATCTTTTCCTGTAATGGCCTGCGGGTCCTGCATTCTTGCCCTTACCTGAATAGTATAGTTATCCTTTTTCCCAGCAATCTCCTGCTCAACCTCATAAGCTGTCTTATTTGAACTGTCAATGCCATTGATGGTTGTCCCATAAAAGAAGTGATATGAGTAATAATAAGAGATACCTGCATACATACAACAGCCTATAACAAAAATCATCAATATCATCAATATTACGATTTTCTTGATTTTATTTTTCTTCTTTTCTGAAAATATAATGGATCTGAATTCCGATTTATCCATCGGCACATAAACAACTGAACCTGGTCTTGCCGATTTTGTAGTTCTCATTGATTGCCCCATCACTTCTTTTTGTCTCATGTCCTGCTTATCTTTCTTTGAATCAATTAGTTTTTTGCATTGTCACTGTCAAAATGTAATGTCTTATGGTACTTCGCATTTTCCTCCAGAAGTTTTTTCCATTTCTGTCCATCTTCTTTCGTAGGATTATCAAAATTCTGCTGACCTTTCAGTTCATCCATATACTGGATATAATCCAGGAAGTAAATATCTACTGTTGAAATATCCCTGTCCTGAATTACGAAGTTATTACAGTTTGCAGAAGACTCATTGTATGGGAGTGTGTTTCCGTTGGCATCAAGAGCTACCATGAAACAGTCACTGTTGGATCCTTCCTTATAAAGTTCATTTACCGTCAGTTCATACGGAGAACGAATTACGGATTTGAGTCCGATACCTGCATCGTTTGTATCATTCAGTTCCATTACTTCTGTCCGGGAATCATCTACTGTAACCGGGATATCGAAACTCCAGTCACCTTCATATTTGTAGTAACCGGCATCCCTTCCATATTTTTCATCATCCGCTTCTGACCACTCATAGTCTGCTTCCAGTCCTCTTACCTTCGTGATATCCAGATGCAGGTTAAAGGTATCTGGAATATCAATTTCTTTAATGTACTTCTGATATGCTCCACCACGTTCAGACAACTTATTGATAAATTCTTCCAGCAGCGCATAACCTTCATCCGTCTGATCATCTAAGTCCGCCTGAGTTATTCCCATCTCCTCCATTACCTGCTGTGTCATTTCATTGTATTTCTCATTATATTCCGTATAGTCTTTTGCCGCCTGAGCAAGATCATAACGGAAAATGCATGCATAGGTGTTGTCATCCAGAAACTGTCCTTCCACCTGACCGTCGATCACCGGACTAGCTTCTGAATCAAAGTCCACACCGCCAGTCATATCCAGATCAATGACCGGTGTTCCACTTTCCGCCCTAGTTGACGTTTCTGGAAATGGCTTATCACTCTTAAACTGCATAGTTATATAGACTGCCTGGCTGTTGGCATATACCTCAGAACATGTAATTGTCAGCCCATCTGCTGTTTTAATGTAAGCATTCTCACTAGTGGCATTACCTGTCTTGTCCCCATCTGCTTCACTGCCATCTGCCGTTGTTCCATCAACGGATTCCAAGGTTGTTGCATAATCCGAAAAATCACCAAAGAAACTTACATTATCCTGCAAGATTTCAAAAATCCCTCCTACAACCGGGATATTCTTTGCCATTACTGGATTGGTTGCACAGAATATGAATCCAACCGCCAGTACCGCTGCCATACCTCCTGCTACCCTGCCTCCGATTTTCATCCAGTGGAATGGATCCCTTGGTGCTTTTTTCTGAGTAACCGTATTATTCTCAATCAAATGATATGCCTGATTGATATGTTCATGTACAATCGCCGGAATTTCAGTATCCTTTTGCATTTTTTTCTGGAAATCTTTCTCATTATTATTTAGAGTCATCATTAGGCACGTTCCTCCTTAATTTTATATCCATATATCTCTGCGATTTTTTTTCTTCCACGATGAAGGCGGGATTTCACTGTGTTTTCTGACAAATCCAGGATATTACTGATTTCCCGGATATTAAATTCCTCCATGTAGTACAGAATAACAACCAAACGATATTTACTATCCAATGGTTCTAATGCCTGTAAGCATTCTATTGTCTCATATTCTTCATGAAAAGGTGTTTCTGGAATTTGATCCATAAAAGTAACCAGTTTATTCTTTTGTATGACATCTTTACATTTATTGATCAGGATGCGTATCAGCCATGTTTTAAAGTATCTGTTCTTTCTTAGACTTCTTAGATTTTCATAGCAGGAAAGGATCGTATCTTGTATTGCATCTGCAACATCTTCATCATTTTTCAGATATGCTGCTGCAATCTTGTACATACTCTGTACATTTTCATCCATAAGCCTGCAAAAAGCATCCTTGTCGCCTTTCTTCGCTTTTCGTATCAAAACCTCATTCATTATAGTTCCAATTCTCCTATCTCAGACCAGTCATCTGGAGTATACTATAGAAGCTTCATTTATGTGCTCCTACTTATTAGACGTGCGAATCCCTAAAAAGGTTGCAAATATTTTTAAAAAAATTATCTCAGATAAAAACATTCCCGACATCGTTCAAAATTTTATGATCATCAGGTCCTATTAGGGTATTAAAACAGCCGTACCATGTATTTTTACATGATACGGCTGTCTATGATTTTCATACCCTCAGGACAGACCAATCAAAAATCATGTCCTCTGTCCCATCGGGTCTTAAAAATATTGTTTTTGAAATTCCATTACATTCCAACGTTACTTTCTGCTCATGGGAAGAACAGAGGCGAACCCTGTGTATCCTGCCATCTCTCCATTCAAAATCAACTGTGATGTCACCCTGTACCTTCATTCCTCGGACATTTCCGTCTTTCCATTCATCCGGAAGTGCCGGAAGTAACAGGATATGCCCTTTCCTGCTCTGGATAAGCATCTCTGCAACCGCAACTGCAAAGCCAAAGTTCCCATCGATCTGGAACGGTGAGTGTGCACACAGCATATTGGGATAAATGCCGCCTCCCACACAGGAAATATTTTCCTCCCTGGTATAACGGAGCTGGTTTTTCAAAAGCCCCAGTGCATGTTCCCCGTCCCGGAGTCTGGCCCAGAGGCATGCTTTCCATGCCATACACCATCCGGTTCCTTCGTCACCGCGCCTTTCCAGAGCCACCCGGCAGGCTTCCAGAAGCTCCGGGGTGTTTTCTGTAATCAGGTTTCCGGGATAAAGGCCATATAAATGAGATACATGACGGTGATGGATCTCTGTTTCCGGATAATCCAGGAACCATTCCCGGATAGGTGTCACACCGAGTCAGTATATTAAATCAATCTCTAATACTGGTTCTGCACCAAAGACAGAATAATTGTAAAATAACATAGTCTGTCAATTAATAATTTTTATACAGTCAACTTTAAATAAAACTATCCCAATAAGTACAAATGATCTATACTTTGGACCTTATTTGGGATAGTTCTATTTCATCAATATGTTATCTATTTCCGAACATATATTATTTGATTATCATTTTAATCTCAAAATCAAATTCTTCTGCATCCAGACGATACTGCTCTGATAATTCCGGCCCACAGCTGTTAGATCCGATTCCGTTCTGCGCATAATCCAGACATAAAACAGTACTTCCACACGGCTGAAGCTCGTAGCTGTGTTTTTTTGTTGTCAGTTCTTCCTGTGTATATGGTGATGCATTAAAGGAGAATGTCTTTTCTCCTGCTGCTGCAAAAGTAAGATCCGTTCCTTTAAGGATCAGATAATCACAGTCTGTATGGCTTCCGTTTTCCTGCGGACGCAGATAATCTTCATGCATCTCATGAATTTCCGCACAATATCTTCCATGATGACCTGATCTCTTTTTATCTACATAACTTTCATCTGGTCCGATTCCATAGTATTCCGCATTGTCAAATTCTTTATCAAGAAACAGCCGGATTCCGAACCTTGGGAGCATCGGGAATTCCATATCCCTCTTCACGTTCATTTTTACACGGATTGCACCGTCCGGAGTTATGATCCATTCTGTTTTCACGTTCAGGATCCTCTGTACAGTAGGTGCTGAAACGCTCATGGTTCCCGTGATATATACCTGTCCGTTTTCAATGTTGTAGAAGGTCTCATATGCTCTTGCATAGCTCTGGTCATAATGCGCATTCATCCATTCCAGTTTGATCTTACGGTCATTGTCTGTCGGAGCTCTCCAGATGTTCAGCTCCATTGGTCGATCAAGGATTTCTTTGCCATTTACGTTCAGTCCTTCAAACAGTCCTGTCAGGCGGTTAAATACATAGGTGGTTTTCTGTCCTGCATGGATTGTAAAGAATTTATCATTTTCTTCCACTGTAAGGATATCATCTGTTTCCGTTTCTGTAAGAAGCTCTGCTGCTTTCTGGTTTCTTCCATCTGCATTCGTTAAGAGAATCTCATCAAATCCCAGTAACGTATCCGGCTGCATAAGCGGTGTACCATTTTTCAGATAATAAAATACTCTAAGATAACATTTTCCTTTGTCCGGAACAGAAACAGGAAGTTTGATTTTTCCTTCACCATGAGCCAGGATACTCTCATCCAGATTTATATGAGCCACATATTTGACATCTCCATCAACGCTCATTTCATATATTAAATAAATGTAATCTTTTAAATCCACATAGTTCAGATAATTATGAAGTACAGCCTCACCTGTCTGCTGGTCATAATGAAGTACTCTTGCAGGTCTGTATATGTTTTTGTATTCCTTCAGACCGACATGTGGCTTTCTGTCCGGATATACCAGTCCGTCCATACAGAAGTTTCCATCGTGGATCTCTTCCCCGTGATCGCCACCATAATAGTAAATTCCTTTTCCATTTTCAGCTTTTCCCTTATAAATCGCATGGTCGCACCACTCCCAGACAAATCCGCCGCAGAGTGCATCATATTTCTGGATAAACTGGAAATAGTCCTCCAGATCTCCAGGGCCATTTCCCATAGCATGGCAGTACTCCACCAAAAGGAGCGGTTTTTCCGGATTCTTTTCCATATATTCTTCAATTTCTGAAAATGCCGGGTACATTCTTCCGACTACATCAATATTGGAATAATCATATTCCCTGTCAGAGCTCTGATAAAAAGCGCTTTCATATGTAGTGAGTCTGGTAGGGTCAAATTCTTTTGTCCACTTTAAGGCTTCTTCAAAAGTACATCCGTATCCGCATTCATTTCCCATGGACCACATCACAATACATGGACGGTTCTTCTCACGGTATACACAGAGCTTAGTACGATCCATGGTAGCTGGGATAAAATCCGGATTGTTGGAGATGCGTTTATTCCAATGTTCTACTACATTATCCCATTCCTGGTTCTTCAGATACTGGCTCTGGGTACCATGGCTTTCGTTATCCGCCTCTGCGATCACAAAGAGTCCATATTCATCACACAGCTGATAGAAATATGGTGCATTCGGATAATGGCTGCTTCGTACTGCGTTAAAATTATTAGCTTTCATCATCTTCAGGTCAAGGTCTGCCTGTTCAATACTGATCACAGCTCCTGTCACCGGATCGGAATCATGGCGGTTGACACCATTGAACTTCACTTTTACCCCGTTGATATAGATTACGCTTCCATCGCGTTTTATTTCACGAAGGCCAATCCTGTCAGTGATCACTTCTCCTTCAGTCTCAAATACTATCTGATAAAGATATGGGGTCTCCGGATTCCAGAGCTTCGGTTCCATAATAGTAAACACTGCTTTATGGGAATATTCCCCCTCCGCCGTTTCCTTAAATCCACCCTCTGCCACTGTGTTTCCATCCATATCCTGGATCCGGATGTTTACAGCTTCTGCTGCATTGCCGAGAAATCTTGCACAGATTTTCACCTCTGCCGTACTTCCCAGTAGTTTCGTGGTAGTGAAGTAATCATACAGAACTGCTTCCGGTCTCTTTAACAGATATACATCACGGAAAATACCGGTCATTCGGAATTTATCCTGATCTTCCAGATAAGTGCCATCACACCATTTCAGAACCAGCACTGCCAGTGTATTCTTTCCATTACGGATGAAATCTGTCACATCGAATTCACTGGTACAGTGTGAAACCTGGCTGTATCCTACATAGCATCCATTTAACCATACATAAAAGCAGGAATCTACACCTTCAAAGTTCAGATATGCTTTTGGTGCATATTCATCTTTTTCATACTCAAACTCATGAACATATGCCCCGCATGGGTTGTCCTGTGGAACGTATGGCGGATCAAGGGGAATCGGATAACATACATTGGTATACTGATGCTCGTCATAGCCGAAATTCTGCCAGATCCCCGGTACAGGTATCTCCCCAAACCCATTTGTATCATAGCTTTCTTCATAAAAATTTTCCTGCAGGTCATAAATGCTCTCATAGAAACGGAATTTCCAGTTCTCATTCAGAAATTCTATTCTGTCCGATTTTTCCCTGTCGTGTACGAGAGCTCCCATGCGGGCGGAAGCCGGTACATAGTAGGAACGGTATGGCATGGTATTCTCATGCAGCATGTTAAGATTTTCATAATGCTTAGGTATGATCATGTGATATCCTCCCAATACGTTTATTGTTTTGCTTTTGTCGTGCTATCATTATACTTTTTTATTATAAAAAAATACATAAACAACATTCGACAAAACATGCACAAAATGTTATACTTTTATGTAATAACCAACTATTTTTTGACAATATTTTGCAAAAACGTAAAATTGCACAATTCATATCTCTGCGATTTGTGTAATATGACAAGGAGGGCATTGCTTGTATACATTATCAGCATACTATCACAAATCCAGAGTTGATTTTATGGATAAAAAACATCCCCTGTTTATTGGAAGCTGCGGCACTTATCATCTATATACCGTAGAAAAGCTTCCTACTCACCGACCGAAAGGTCGGCTTGATTATCAGCTTCTTTACATCGCATCCGGACGGGCACATTTTTATTTTGATGGAAAACCTACTGTTGTAGAAGCCGGCAATATGGTACTCTACCGTCCACGCGAGGAACAACGCTATTATTATTATGGAGTGGATCAGACCGAAGTTTACTGGGTTCACTTTACTGGAAATAATGTAAAGAACGTCCTGAAAAGATATGGGATTGCCGACGATACCCGCATTATTTATACCGGTATCTCCATTGAGTACAAAAATCTATTTATGTCCATGATTGAGGAACTGAATCTACAGCGAATTGATTACGAGGAAATGCTGATAAATTATTTCACGATTCTCCTGATCAGCCTCCATAGAATAGCACTGCAAAAGCCACGTAAAAAGAACCTTCAGAACATGAACGACATGGAACAGGCTGCACAGTACTTTCGCATGCATTATAATAAACCTATAAGTATTGAAGACTATGCTGTTTCCCACAATATAAGTATCAGCTGGTTCATCCAGAACTTCCGCCAGTATGCCAATACTACACCTGCTCAATACGTGCAGTCCCTGAGGCTTACCAATGCAAAAATGCTTCTGGAAACGACCAATTATAATATCACAGAAATAGCCAACCTGGTCGGGTACGAAAATCCATTATATTTCAGCCGCTTTTTCCGAAAACAGTGTGGCATGTCCCCTTCACAGTTCCGCAAGCAGCTGGTGCTGAATGCAGAAAACTGTCCAAAATAAAACCAATCAAAAACGCTGGGAGCAATTCTCAGCGTTTTTGGTTGGTTTTATTTAACATAATATTACGATACTTTTTTTACCTTAGAATTAATGGACATAAAGCCTGTTTCAGGATGTCGCGGATAAATATTCTTATACCTGTAAGTACTCAGCACGATTCCCATAAGTCCATAAGAAATTATGATACAGCTTCCTCCGGCTGAAAAAAACGGAAGAAATGTTATTGATTGCGGAAATATGCCAAGATTTTCAAGGACATTTATCAAAAAACTGATGAGAAATACAATTCCGCACCCGCATCCCATCATCATACCCAGCTGATTTTTCTGTCGCAACGCAGTGTTAAAGACTGCAAAAATCAGAACCGCAAGAACACAGCACAAAAGTATAGCTGCAATTATTCCATATACAGATGACAGATAGGTCAGAATGTAATCCGCATTAAATGCTGGCAGGATTCCCATTACATCTGATTTGCTTTTCCCGATCAGCTTATTCTGTCTCCAAAGTGAATGCAACATTTTTGTGAGATAATCTGTTTCGCTACCGCTGGAAAACATCGCCTGTATGCGCGCAATTTGATATTCCGCCAGCCTGTTTCTCAGGTACATACCCAGGAAAGCTGCTATGGGCGCGGTCAAAAACACAGCCCAGATTCCACAGATAGTTCTTTTCTTTCTGACAGTAAACCAGTCCTTTTTGATTGCGATCGTCAACATAGTCAGCATAGTTACCAGCATCACACAAGCTGTCCTGAGTGCCGGCAGGCTGTAAACTAATATTACTGGAGCAATCAGCCATAAGATTGCTCTTACCAGTCCCTTATATCCCCACCCATGATATTTATATAAAATTGCTCCATATATGGGGACATAAAACAGCATCAGTTTTTGTACATCCATGCCTCTTCTGCCTCCTGGCAGTGATATAAAAATCCTTGCTCCGTTTACCTGGCCTCCTTCCAATATAACCAGCAAACAGGCGGACAATAAAACAGCTGCAATTATTTTTGAAAATTTTGCCAGTACGGTATAGTCCAGCAGATACAAAATCATCATGACAGCCAGCCCGATCATAACATGAAACACATATCTGTCAGAACCGGCTACCGCATTCTCACTGGCTTTTCCGGAAATCCCTGCATGTATCAGAACACCTGCAATGCTGATAAGTATAATCATTCCCAAAAGTTTCCATGCAGCTTGAGGTCTGTGGATACTGTCAAGGGAGATTCCTGTTTCCACAGGATCCCCCATGTCTCTGACGGCTTCCTTCTCTGCCTGTTCATGATCCATGCCTGCCTTCATGTTTTCCGCAATCTGATCCTCCATATGATCCTGCAGTTCCTGTTTTATGTATGGTCTGGCTTTTGTGCAGCGAATCTGTTCCAGCAATAATTTCAGATATTCATCCATAACTCACACCTCCAGTATAAGCACATTGGTCACTGCTGCAGAATACTCTTTCCATTCCTCTATTTTCTTTTCCAGGAATCCTCTTCCCTGTCTGGTAAGGCTATAATACTTTCTGGTCTTTCCAGCTACATCCTGTTCATATACTGTCAGGAGTCCTTTCTCTTCCAAGCTGTGCAGCAATGGATAAAGAGTTCCAGCCTTCAGCTCAAATACATTCTGAGATTTTTGCCTCAGTGTGTCGATCATCTCATATCCATACATATCCTTTTCAGACAAAAGTTTCATTACAAGCATTGCCATACTTCCTGAAACCAATGCTCTTTCAATAGCCATCTGGTCCACCCCCTTCTTAGAATAAGTTATATATCGGCGCTCTATATATCGATTATCTATATAATAGATTATTTTACATTATTTGTCAATATATCAATAAAATTTATCAAAACTAATGGCTATTACCATTCATTGATTGTTTCGGTAAGTTCCATATTACGTATGCGCTTTGCCGGGGCGAGGAATGACACGATTGCCGCAAGCGAAACGAATAGAATAATGGTTATAAGCAATCCAAGTAGAATGCACCAAACAGCATACGGAAAATAATCGGCAATGAGGAACGCATACAGCAGCTTGCTCAGCGGCAAACCAATGATGCAGTCCGCAACGCACCCCCAGCGTAGCATAAGTTGCAAATTCAGCAACAATCATTTTCATCACTTGCCGTTCATCTATTCCCACGGCTCGCATTGCACCATAATTAAACTATTTCACATAATAAAATATATATGTTTTGTCGTTAACTTAACATATTAAATTGTATACAATATTAGGTCACTTAAAGTCAAAATTATTTAACAAAATATAATAGCCTTTTGTAGAATAATGGCGTATAATGACTTTATAAACACAAAAGGGAGGAGATTTTCTTGAAAAAGGGGATTTATTTGAATGATACAATTCATGGATTGATTCCATTATCAGAATATGAAAAAAGAATCATTTCCAGCATTGGTTTTAACCGTTTACATGATGTTTACCAAAATTCTACTGTATATTTGACTTTTCCAACAAATAGAACTAAACGATTCGAACATTCTATCGGCACAATGAAACTATGTTCAGACATGTTTTATTATTCTGTTTTGAATTCTTCTGAGACTACATTGAACATACTATATGAAATTTTTGAACAAGAGCTGGTTTCAATTATAAGCAAAATTGCAAAAAACTCACAGTTCTGTGAACAAATGTTAGGTGGAATGACACCATCTAATATTCCACCAATTGAGCTTGATAAATTTAGATATTCTCTAATACCAAATAATGTACCTGCCAAATATCAAGTTATCCATTTGATACTGATTCAATCAATTAGAGCCGCCGCCCTTCTACATGATATTGGTCACCCTCCTTTTAGTCATATTGTCGAGTACGCTCTAAAAGCAGTATATGAAGAAAATAAAAATCAAAATCCATCCCAAAACAATTCGTTAAATGAGTTTACTAAAGTAATGTCAAAATATTTTGAAGACAACAAAAAATTACATGAACAGATGGGTGATGAGATAAGTGACAGCATCTTGAGAGGTATTATTTGTCCCATTTCAGACGAGGATGAACGATACAATGAAAATCTATTCGAGGTATTAATCTTAGAAAGTGTAAAAAGGATCTTTTCAGAATGTGGTAATTTTAAATATCTTCATAGAATAATAGATAGCAGCCTTGATGGTGATCGTTTAGATTATGTAACCCGTGATTCTATTAATTCAGGTATGAATTCTGGAACCATTGATTATAAAAGAATTATTAATGATATGCAAATCATCATAGATGAGAGTAAAATATATTTTTGTTTTCCACTAAAAGCGGTAAATTCCATAGAGGATTTTATAAAACGCAGATATAATATTTACAAAGATATTATCTACCATCATCGAGTAATCAAAACTGATTATCTTTTAGAGTATACAGTAAGGGATCTTGTTAAAAAATATTTAAAAGAAATTCCCACTGATACAACAACTAGCAACAAAATGGTAATCCCATTTGATATATCTGGATTATGGTTTCCACTAGGAGAAGCTACAAGTACAGAAAAATCAAATGCGTTATCACAGTGGAACGATTCTTGGTTAATGACCATATTAAAACAAATTTTCTATACTGATTATTATCGCAATACAAAAATAAAATCGAATGATTCCGAATATATATTATCACAGAGGTTATCAGAATTATTACGCAATACAAAATGCTATTATTCCTTAATTAAGCGAAGTGAAAACTTTAAAATCATTGATGATTCAGTCAAAGAAATATTGTCAGATAATCGAGAAAATATCGAACAATTAGTTGCAAAAATCAATGAAATGTCTAATAAAAAGGCAACAAAAACTCCTCCTGGAGGTGCAACACTTGATATAAAAGCCACATTAGATTTTATAGAGCAAATATTAGGAAATGCCCCTGGAATACCGAAAGGTTTTATTTTAGCGTATATTTCAAAGCATTATAAAGCTATACAACTAGACTCTTTTGAAAACTTTATAAAAGAAATTGTTGAAGAAGAAACCGAGAAAATATTTACAAATGTTAAGGTTTATGATAGAATAACGGTATTTAAAAACATTTCCATAGGATTAGATAATCCAATTTATTTTTATGATTATCACGAAAACATGTTTACATTAAATGATATTAGCGGTATTTCAGATATTTTACGGTTAGATTCAGATTATCTTCCTGTTTTTTATATCTATATATTAATGAAAGATGGGGATAGTATAATAAAAGAAAAAAGAGAACTATTGCTTGAAAGCATCGGTAAAAAAATTGGTAGTAACATTGTTAACAAAATAAATAATATTTTGCAAAATCAAATTATGCAAATGGAGGATTTAGTATGTGCAAAGTAGTAGTGAATGATGCTAATAAAAATGTTGAATTTATTATTTATAACCATCTTTTTTCAAAAGAGAAATATGAATTTACTATTTCTGAATTAGTAGAAGACTTGCATCAATATCATCTTTATTTAACACAGGAATTTGTCCAGTCGGAAGTAAATGATTTCATACAATCTGGTCTGATCGTACAAAATCTCAGAAATTATTTTGTATGTAGCAGATAAATCAGTTGAAAAATCAATATATACACAGAAAAAATCGAGAGTATAAATTTTTTCTGTAAAATAATGTTTATAAGGTTCTTCTATGATAAAATTAATATCATTAGGAGGACCTTTTATTATACAAGGCAAAAGAAGCCTGTACATCAAGTACAAATGACAGAAGGAAAAAGAAATATTGTACATCAGGCATAACCTCTATCC
>OOCW01000783.1_pt1 | contig 27197 bp, 22 predicted proteins | sample 1671201 | NCBI WGS metagenome assembly OOCW01 (sample SAMN06348132, study PRJEB24527) | human gut metagenome | biome: human gut; feature: ankylosing spondylitis patient; material: feces | host: Homo sapiens | place: China | collected 2015-10
TTCTTTTCTCCAGGTCCCTTAGTACCAATACCACCACCAGTCCTTGACATTATTGTACCTAGCCCTTGAAGCCTACTCATTCTATATTTAAGTTGTGCTAATTCAACTTGAATTTTAGCTTCTCTACTCTTGGCTCTTCTAGCAAATATTTCAAGAATAAGTGTAGTTCTATCTATAACCTTAGCTCCTATGGCAGCTTCTAAGTTCCTAACTTGTGATCCTGATAATTCATCATCAAATATAACTACATTTGCTCTTAATTTTTGTCTTAATTGAGCAATTTCTAAAACTTTACCTCTACCAATATAAAAAGCAGCACCTATTTTACTTCTACTTTGATAAACACTATCAAGTACTGGAATATCACAAGCTTTTGTTAATTCTTTAAGTTCTTCTAAACTTTCTCTTGTATCAGATCCTACTAATATAGCCTTTTCTTCATCATCTTCAATTATATCTTTTTCCTTTATTAAAGAATCTATATAATTAATTTTATTTAATATGTGCATCTTAGATATTTCTTCTAAAGGTATATGTGCAATTTCTTCATAATCTAAAGTATCATTAAGAACTGTTAACATTCCTAAAGAACAATCTAATATCTTTCCTTCATATATTCCAACAGCCACAATAGCATCTAATTTTAATTTTAATAATGCACTAATGTCTAATGCTGATAAATTACTCATACCATTTGGATGTGTATGAATTATTCTAACACCGGCTAATCTTTTTTCTCTTATATCTAAAGTTTCTATTTCTACAGAAGTAGAGTCTCCAATTGCTATAGTTCTAATATTTCCTCTTCTGTCTATTGCAACACTTACTTCTCTTTCTATAAATGATGAAACTCTAGAAATTACTTCTATTATTTCAGTAGAACAAACTTCATCTTTAGGACATTTAGCTTTATAAAGTCTTTCCAATTCTTCTATGGCAGACTTTTTTACACCATCTATATTTCCATATATCATATTATCACCTCAACTAAAGCATTCTTATTTAGTATATACTAAAAGATATAAAATTAATTTTAGACTTTCTATTAAATTTCTTCCTATATATACTATTATTGCTGAATATTTCACTATATTTTATCTTATTCTAAAGTAAATGTAAACTGAATAGTTTCCAATTTTTCAGTTGCAAAACATTAAAAATATTGTTAAAATTTATATTAATATTGTATTTTAAGTCGAGTATAATTAAGTTTTTTGCATAATATAAATATGCTGACTATTTATGATATTTTTTCATATAATAATTAATAATATAAATACTGTAGTGGAGGTTTTCTACATGGACGATAAAAAACGTAATATTCTTTTTTCTGAAGAACAAATTAAAGTTAGAGTTAAAGAATTAGGTGAAGAAATAAGTAAGGATTATGAAGGTAAAGAATTATATGTTTTACCACTTTTAAGAGGTAGCTTTGTTTTTGGAGCTGATATATTTAAAGCTTTAGATGTAAAAGCTAAAGTTGGTTTTATGACTACTTCTAGTTATGGACATAGTGAAGTTAGTTCTGGTACTGTTAATGTTGTTAATGACATTCCAGATAACATAGAAGGATTAGATGTTTTAATAGTTGATGATATAATCGATACTGGATATACAATGGAATTTGTTATAGAGCACGTAAAAAAATTAGGAGCAAGATCAGTAAAGACTTGCGTATTATTAGATAAACCTTCTAGAAGAAAAGTTGATTTAAAACCTGATTATTGTTGTTTTGAAATAGATGATTTATTTGTAGTAGGTTATGGACTTGACTACGAAGGTTATTACAGAAATGTTCCATATGTATTTAATTGGGAAACTAAATAATATATAAACTTAATAAAAACTTTGAATATTAAAAAGGTGGAGCAAAATAGCTCCACCTTTTTAATCTTGTTCATATGATAATATCTTTCCAGTATTAGCATCTATCTCATAACTATATTCTTTATTATTATTATAAAATTCTAATTCATATTTTTGAATTCCATTCTCAATATCTAACTTCACTTCAGTAAATGTAACTTGATCATTTGTTAAATTTGCATTCTTTAAGGCTATATCTTTTGCTTCTTCTATAGTTATTTGAACTGTATCTGTATTTATTGGTTGTTGTATATTATAATTTTCCACATCCTGATCATATTCTAGTATATTTCCATTAGCTGCATCTATTTCATAATCATATTCGGTATTTCCAGAATAAAATTCTATATTATATTTTTTTACTCCATTATCTATGTCGCTTTCTGTTCTGATAAATGAAACTTGATCACTTGTTAAATTTGCATGCTTTAAAGCTATATCTTTTGCCTGTTCTATAGTTATTTGAGTTGAATCTGAGCTTAGTGGTGCTTGTATATTATAATTTTCCACATCCTGATCATATTCTAGTATATTTCCATTAGCTGCATCTATTTCATAATCATATTCGTTGTTTCCAGAATAAAATTCTATATTATATTTTTCTATTCCATTTTCTATTTCACTTTCTGCTCTTATAAATGAAACTTGATCAATTGTCAAGTTAGCATGTTGTAATGCTATTTCTTTTGCTTGATCAACTGTTAGTTTTTCATTAATATTATTTTCAGTAGTTGAGTTTGTTGCATTATTACACCCTGCCAAACTTATACTAATACCAATAATAATTGTTGCTAATGCTAATTTCTTCATTTTTATCCTCCGTTATATAATAATATTAATATTGTTAATATATGTATTATATCTATTAATTAAAAAAATATACCCTTATTTTTGTATATTTATTTTATAAAACTAACTTATTTAGTTGTTAGTTTCAATGGGTAGTTAAATTATATAATACATTCTGCTACTTTTCATGAAAGTAAAATTAAAGAAAAATTAAAATTTTTTAATTTTTATATTTATATTTATATTAATACAGTTATATATTTTAATAAAATAATAGAGGAAGATATAAATTAAAATCTCCTCTACTATCTTTAAAATTTTATATAAACATTAGAAAGTTAATCTTACATAATTCTTTTAGTTCCTATAAATTTAGCAACTTTTTCCAGGTGCTTTCGCCAACAATTCCATCTTGAGATAATCCCATTGACTTTTGATAGTTAATAACTGCAGTCTTAGTTTGTGAACCAAATATTCCATCAACTCCATTAGTATTATAACCAAATGAAACAAGCTTTTCTTGTAGTAACTTAGTTATATTCCCCCTACTTCCTTGTCTAAGTGTAGGACAACCAGCTAATGTTTTAGGTCCTAGAATTCCATCTACTGTTTGATTAGAAAATCCTTGTGCATTACATTCAGCTTGAAGGCTTCTTATCCAATTATCACCTGTTGAACTCACTGTATTGTTACCTATAGTAGATGGTTCATCTGTATTGCTAACCGGTGTAGTTTTAGTTGTTTTATTTGATATAGCTTCAGCTATAGTTTTTCCTATTAAATCTGTTCCTAGTCTTCTATATAATGCAACATCCTCAGTAGCCTCAACAAAGCAAATTTCGACTATCATAGCTTTCATACTTGTATGCTTTAATTCATATAAACCTGTTCTAACTTTTTGTCCTCTATTTTTAAATCCTAAAGATGCAATAGCATTAACGACTCTCTTAGCTATTTCATATTCAGAATAAATACATACCTCTGTTCCTAACGCTCCATTATAACTATCATAAGCCTTATTAAAATGTATTGATGCAAATAAATCAGCACCCCAATTATTAGCTTCATTAACTCCATATGCTAAGTCTGAATTTGAAGTACTTGTACTATCTGGTGGAGTTACATCTAAAACTTCATGCCCTAATTGCCTTAGATATTTTATAACTGAATTTTTAACTAATCTATTTTCTGTTAACTCATCCAATATGCCCCTTGCTCCAGGAACTTTTGGACAATGTCCACCTCTTACTGCTATTTTGCTCATATTTAACATCTCCTCCATAATATTTTATAAAGATCTACATAGATTACTAATAAAAATAGCCCTATCTCATTAGGGCTAATGGATAAAAGCTATTACTTATAATATAATTCTTAACTAATATAATTATATTATTTTTAAATTATCATTATGATTAATACTAAGGGGAAATGATATTGATACCTTTTAAATAATAAAATAAGAAAAATGTAAAAATGATGCCCTATTTTTCAGAGCATCATTTTTAAATAAGTATAATTTTATAAACACATTTCTAATATTTTTTTAACATCCACTTCATTTAATGGAACATAAGCATAAGCTAAATCACCATGTTCTACAGCACCTTTTGCCATTTCATCAAAATGAGTTTCATCAATATTGACTTCTGTTAAAGTCATAGGAATTCCACAATCCTTAAAGAATTTTTCTGTTAAATCAATTGCTTCATTTGCTAAAGCAAACTTATCACCTTTATTTTCTAGCTTCCATACATTTATTGCATAATCCACAAACTTATCTACTGTATTTTCGCTTAAAATATATCTCATCCATCTTGGAGTTACTATTGCAAGTCCTACCCCATGAGTTATATCATAAAAAGCACTTAATTCATGCTCTATTGGATGGCAACTCCAAGCTCCCGGTTTACCACTACCACATAATCCATTAAGAGCCATTGAACTAGCCCACATTAAATTAGCTCTAGCTTCATAATTTGTAGGATCTTTTAAAGCTATTGGACAATACTTTATACAAGTTTCTAATAATCCTTCTGAGAATTTATCTTGAACAAAAGCACCTTCTGTCTTTTTAAAATAACTTTCAAATACATGTGACATTATATCAGCTGTACCTGCCGCTGTCTGAATACTTGGTAATGTATATAAATATTCTGGATCTAAAATAGATACTTGTGGTTTCATATTTACACTTGAAGTACCTAACTTTTCATTAGTATCCATCTTCGAAATAACAGCATTTCCATTCATTTCTGAACCTGTTGCTGCTAAAGTTAAAATTGTTACTATTGGTAAAACTTTATCTATTTTTTCTGGATTGGTTACTAAATCCCATGGATCTTTATCATAAAAAGCTCCTGCAGCAACAACTTTGGCACAGTCTATTGTGCTTCCGCCTCCAACTGCTAAAATAACATCAATATTATTTTCTTTGCAAAGATTAACTCCTCTTCTTACAGTTTCAATCTTTGGATTTGGTTCAATTTTATCAAGTTCAATTATATTATAATCTTTTAATAAACTCTTAACTTTATCATATATTCCATTTTTCTTTATACTTCCCCCACCATAAGCAAGTAAAACATTTTTACCATATCTATTCATTACTTCTGGTAACTTAGAAATTTGACCTTTTCCAAATATCATTTCTGTATAAGCCTTAAAATTAAAATTTTCCATTTTTCATTCCTCCCTATAATATAAATACTAATACTATTATCTCCTTAATCATTAGACTAAAGCAATATTATTTTATAATTTATTATTTACCCTAGTATCTTTATATAACATATTAAAATTAACTATATTTAAAAAAATTTTTCTCCAACAAAAAAAGTGGTATTTACCACTTTTTTAGTTAGAATTACTTCCATTCATATTTATTGCTGTTTCAGGAATTTTCCCCACTATAATAGTATCTGAAACAGGTATTTGACAAGTTACCTCAACTTCCTTGCTATTAAAAGGAACAACAACTCTCATTGTAGTAGTCAAATTCAAATATATCTTATGCCTAGTTTGATTTATTCCCGCACTTTCAAATTCCGACTCATAAGATGTAGTTATATTACCTATTTGTTGCATCTTAACAGTTATTTTAGGCCCCATATTATAAAACATCACATTATTGGTTAAGTATCCTAATGGAATCTTAACACCTAAATCCTCCAGCTCTGAAAGCCTTTCATTACATTTCAAAACTACTTGAGATGCTAAATAATTTTGCTTTACAGTATCCGCTCTTATCATGGTTATATTACCATCAGCATCTTTTTCTATATGAATTATGTCATCGTACTTAAAATTTTCTGAATACACATTAACACTCTCTTCGTTCATAATTTTTACTGCTTCAGACTTTATTTTAATTTCTCCAAGATTAAGCACAGTTGGTAGTATTCTTTTTCCAAAGATGTATATTATAGAATTAAAGGCAATAATTATAAGAAGTGCTATTAACAAATTTGCAGATATTTTGCATTGCTTAAAATTCATATTTCCATGATGTTTAGGTCTCTTTGTATAATATCTCATACACTCACCTTAGTAGTTATTATTTCACTATTATAATTAATATGCTATAATTATATAGAATATTATATTAAATATAAATAAAAGGAGGAACAAATGGCTAAAGATTCTAACAAATCAAAAGGTCCTACAGAAAAAGTAGCGAAATCTAAAAGTGCCAAGAAAAAACTTAAGAAAAAGCCATCAAAGATTAAACAATTTTTCAAATACTTTTTCCTTACAATCTTAATAATAGGATTATTAATCGGTGTTGTTGGTGTTGGTTATGTTGTTGCTGTTATTAAAACAACTCCAGAATTAGATGTTAATGCTATTCATAATTTAAATCAGCCTTCCATGCTATTTGATGATCAAGGTGAATTTATAGATGACTTACCATCTACCGAAATACGATATATTATATCTTATGATGAAATACCCCAAAATTTAATTAATGCTTATATTTCTATTGAAGATGAACGTTTCATGTCCCATGGTGGTATTGACGTTAAAAGAATTTTAGGTGCTGCTGCAAGAGATGTTATGGTTATACTGGGTAAACAAAATGGTATTCATGGTGCATCTACAATAACACAGCAATTAATTAAAAATACTATATTAGCTTCTGAAGCTTCTGCTGAATCAACACCACTTGACAGAATTAATAGAAAGATTAAAGAAATAGCTTTAGCAGTTCAATTAGATAAAAAAATGAGTAAAGAAGAAATAATTACTGCTTATTTAAATACTATTCCTCTTAGCGGTCATATTTATGGTGTTGAAGCTGCTTCTAGATATTTCTTTGCTAAAAACGCTAAAGATTTAACATTACTTGAATGTGCTTATATTGCCGGAATCACTCAAGCTCCTACAACATATAGTGCTTATAATACAAGTTCCTCAAATTATCCAAACGGATATATTAGAAGAACTCAAACAGTATTAAGTAAAATGTTAGAACTTGGTTATATCACACAAGAAGAATTTGACACAGCTTATGCACAAGCTGAAGCAAATGATTTTAACTTCTCTAAGCTAGATACTGACTATGGAGTAAATCAAGAGTGGTTTGTGTATCCAGCATTAAATCAGGTAAAAGAAGATTTAAAAGAAAAGTACAAGTATACTGATGAGGAAGTAAATAAACTACTAGTTAATGGCGGTTTAAAAATATATACTACATTAAATACTGAAATGCAAAATGCAGTTCAAGAAATATTAGATGAAAGAACTAACTTACAAGTTGATGATACTTCTTCAGATCCTACAGATAATGATGGTGTACCTAAACTTCAAGCTGCTGCAACAGTAATTGATTATAAAACTGGTCAAGTAAAAGTACTTATTGGTGGACGTGGAAATCAACCTCCAACTTCACTTAATAGAGCTTATTCTGATTTAAAATCAATTGGTTCTACAACTAAGCCATTAACTGTTTATGGCCCAGCAATAGATACTAAGCTTATAACAGCAGGAACACCTTTAGATGATTCTTCTGTTTCATCAGAAATATTAAAGAAATATAACTTTGGAAATGTTAACCCTAAAAATGCTGATGGTTCAATGGCAGGATTTATTACTGCAAGAGAAGCTTTAACTTATTCTAAAAATTTAACATCTATAAAAACAGTTGATATGTTAGGTTTAGATACAGCACTTGAATATGGGGAAAGAGCTGGTTTAAAATATGCTCCAGAATCTCATACAATGTCAGCATTAGCTCTTGGACAATTTGAACAACCACAAGGCAACCGTGATGGTGGAAATACTACAATTTTAGCTTCTGCATATGGTGCCCTAGGAAACAATGGTGTTATATATAAACCTTCTCTTTATACAAGAGTTGAAGATGCTAGTGGTAATGTATTATTAGAAAAGGAACCTAAAGCTACTACTCTATTCTCACCACAAACAGCATATATACTTTATGATATATTAAAAGGTTCATCAACTAAAGCTCAATTTAGTGATATACCTGTAGCTGGTAAAACTGGTACAACTGATAACTCTGATAACTTCTGGTTTGCTGGAGTTACACCTTATTATTCTGGTTCTGTTTGGATTGGATATGATATACCACAAAAAATGTATGGTAGTAGTGGTAGTGCTGCAACATTATTTGGAAAAGTAATGGATGTTGTACATTCTGGATTAAGCTATACTGATATAGAGGCTCCATCTGGGCTTGTTCAAGCAAAAGTTTGTAAAGATTCAGGTAAATCTCCTACTGATTTATGTTATCAAGATCAAAGAGGAAGTAGAGTTAAAACTGAGTATTTTATTGAGGGAACAGAACCTAAATCAGTTTGTGACGTTCACGTAAAAGTTACTGTTAATAGCTCTAATAATAAATTAGCAAATGATAATACACCTGCAAGACTTCTTGCTGATAAGGTATTTATTAAAAAAGCAAATGCCAATCCTAATGCTGCTGATTATCCATTTGTAGTTCCTACACAAGAAGATGATACTAAACCTGAAGAAAAGATAAAATTATCTGAAATTGGCTTAAGGGCAAATATGGATTTATACGATGCTATTGTTATACTAAATAATAGAGGTATTAAATATTCATTTAAGGGATTATCAGTATCTGGTACTATTAACCCAGGTGAATATACATTAACTTCATTTACATCAGAAATAAATACTGGTGAAACAGTTAAGTTAACTGTAAAGATTACTACTAATACACCAGATGAAAATATCGGAGCAACTCCTCCATCAGAAACTACTCCTGATAATACCGAAGAGGATGATAGAACTGATGAACAACGAATTACTTTTGATGGTTTACTAAATAACTTATTTAATTAATTTAAAGGCAGTCATATAAAATGACTGCCTTTTTATATTCATTTTTAACCAAATGCATTAACTTGCAAGTAAAATTTCATTTTTTTCTACTTTTATTGAGTTTTGATAATTTTAACTTCACTTTATGAATAATACTTTTAATTCTCTTGCATTATTTTCACTTTTATATTATACTATAGTAAAGTACATAGTAAAAAAAATCAAAAGATAAATATAAAAAGGGGGATACTTTATTATGGAATTTTTAAATGAAAAAATACTATTAGTTAATGATTTTATATGGACTTATATTCTTATAGCTATGTTAATAGTAATAGGATTATATTTCACTTTTAAAACTAAGTTCGTTCAGTTTAGCAATATTAAAGAAATGTTCAAATTACTTGGGGAAGGAACTTCTTCAAAAGATAAGGCTAAAGGACAAGTTTCATCATTCCAAGCCTTCTGTATAGGTACTGCTTCAAGAGTTGGTACAGGTAACTTAGCAGGTGTTGCTTCTGCTATAGCAATTGGAGGACCTGGTGCTGTATTCTGGATGTGGTTAATTGCATTAATAGGTTCAGCTTCTGCTTTTATAGAATCTACTTTAGCTCAAATTTATAAAGTTAAAGATGGAGATAACTTCAGAGGTGGTCCTGCTTACTACATGGAAAAAGGACTAAAGAAAAAATGGATGGGAATAGCATTCTCTATTCTTATAATAATATGTTTTGGATTTGCATTTAACTCTGTACAATCTAATACAATTACTGCTGCTTTTAATTCTACTTTTAATGCAAATAAGCTTATAGTTGGAATTATATTAACAGTATTAACATTAATAATCATCTTTGGTGGAGTAAATAGAATTGCTAAAATATCTAGTATACTTGTTCCTATAATGGCTGTAGCTTATATAGTAATTGCTTTATTTATCATAATAATGAACTTCAATCAAATTCCTTCATTATTCAAAACTATATTTGAAAATGCTTTTGGAATTAAACAAGTAGTTGGTGGTGGTATAGGTGCTGCACTATTACAAGGTATAAAGAGAGGTTTATTCTCAAACGAAGCTGGTATGGGATCTGCTCCTAATGCAGCTGCTACTGCAACAGTTTCTCATCCAGCAAAACAAGGCTTAATTCAAACATTAGGAGTATTTACTGATACATTAATTATTTGTACTTCTACAGCATTTATAATACTTTTATCAGGTGCACCATTAGATGGCTCTGTAAAAGGTATAGAACTTACTCAAATGGCTTTAGTTTCTCAAGTTGGTTCTTGGGGAGGAACATTTATATCAATTTGTATATTATTATTTGCTTTCAGTTCTATAATAGGTAACTACTATTACGGTGAAACAAATATTCAATTTATTACAGAAAATAAAGTTGTTTTATATGGATATAGAATTTTAGTTGCTGCTATGGTTCTATTTGGCTCAATTGCTTCAATGGATTTAGTTTGGAACATAGCTGATGTATTTATGGGACTTATGGCTATCTTAAACTTAATAGCTATCGTATTATTAAGCAAGATTGCAATTAAGGCTTTACAAGATTACACGGCTCAAAAGAAAGCTGGAAAAGATCCTGTATTCTATGCTTCTTCTATTCCTGAACTTGGTGATGAAGTTGAAGAATGGAGAGAAGATGAAAAAGAGGCAATAGCCTAAAACTATTAAAAGATGAATCAAAACACTTAGTTTTGATTCATCTTTTTTACTTTTCATTAAACTTTTTTTATAACCACCTTAACCAATAATAATCTGATAACTATTAATATTATATTTCCATTATCAATTTTCTTAATTCTTCAACATTATTAACTATATAGTTAGCTCCATTATCATATAGCTCTTCGTAATCTCCATATCCATATAAAACCCCTATAGATTCTATCCCTATTTCCTTAGCTCCATAAACATCATGTTTTCTATCACCAATCATAATAACTTCTGATAAATCTTTTATATTATTTCTTTCTAGTGCATATTGAATTACTTCACTCTTTTTAACTCTAGTACCATCGAGATTACTTCCACTTACAAAACTAAAATATTTTCTCAAATTAAAGTGTTCTAATATTTTTTGGGCAAATATTGTTGGTTTTGATGTTGCAACTATTAGCACTTTATTATTCTCTTTTAATGAGATAAGTATATCCTCAAACCCTTTATAAACTTGATTTTCATAGATCCCTCTATCTGAAAAGTACTCTCTGTAATACTTTATTGCTTTTTCTGCCTCATCATCATTAAAATTATAATATTCAATAAAAGAATCTTTTAATGGTGGCCCTATAAACTTACAAAGCTCATTTAAACTATCTACTTTAATTCCAAATTTACTTAATGCATATGCAACTGATTTTGTTATTCCTTCCTTTGGATCCGTAATTGTACCATCTAAATCAAATAATATATACTTCTTCACTTTTTAATCCCCCTTGCTAACTTACATAAAAAATCACTATAAGTAATTATATACTTATAGTGATTCACTTTATATTATTCCAACTATTTCGTTAATATCCTTAATTCCTTGCGATCTGCAGAAAGCTTCCATTTCTTCAATTATTTCTTTACCAGCCATTGGATTAAAGAAGTTAACAGTTCCTATTTGAACAGCTCTTGCACCAGCCATCATAAATTCTATAGCATCTAATCCTGTTGTAATACCACCTAAACCTATTACTGGTATTTCTACAGCTTTAGCTACCTCATGAACCATTCTTAAAGCTACAGGTTTAACAGCTGGTCCTGATACTCCAGCATATACATTATTAAATACCGCTTTTTTCTTATATGGATCTATTGCTAATCCTTTTAATGTGTTAATAAGAGATAATGAATCTGCTCCTGCTTCTTGACACTTTATAGCCATATCAACAATATCTTCAGCATTAGGTGATAACTTAACCATTAAAGGCTTATCTACTATAGCTTTTGCTTTTTTAACAACATCATAAGCTACTTCTGATTTAATTCCGAAAGCCATTCCTCCTGATTTTACATTAGGACATGATATATTAAGTTCTATCATATCTATATCAGTGCCTCTAAGCTTTTCTAATGCTATTTCATAGTCTTCAATGCATCCTCCACCAACATTTGCAATAATGTTAGTACCTAACTCTTTCATCTTTGGAAGTTCTTCTACTATAAATCTATCTATTCCCGGATTTTGAAGACCAACTGAGTTCATCATTCCTGATGGAGTTTCAAATACTCTTATTCCATCATTACCAGCTTTTTCATTTAATGTTAATCCCTTAGAAGAAATACCTCCTAAAATTCCTACATTGTAAAAATTATTATACTCTGCGCCAAAACCAAAGGTTCCTGATGCTGCTATTACTGGGTTTTTAAAATCTAATCCGTTTATATTAACTTTTAACATTTTATCTTCTCCTTTGGTTTATTATAATTCTACATAGTATCCATCAAATACTGGACCATCTTTACATGTTCTTTTATTTCCATCTTTAGTTTTACAAGTACACACAAGACAAGCTCCTACTCCACAAGCCATATGCTTTTCCATAGAAACATATACTTTTACTTGCTTTTCTTTACACATTTCAACTACTCTCTTCATCATCACTTCTGGTCCACAGCAAAGTACTGTATCATATTTATCTAAATCTAAAATTTCAGTTACAAATCCTTTATGTCCATGTTTACCAGTATTAGTTGAAACATATACCTCATCAACGTATTCTTTTATCTCATCTATTAAGTATATATCATCTCTGAATCCAGCATAAAGATCCATCTTAATATCATTTCTATTTTTTCTTAACCTTTTAGATACTTCAAGCATTGGAGCTGTTCCTATTCCTCCGCTTACTAATGCAACTCTACCTAAGTCATCAGTTACATTAAATCCATTTCCAAGAGGACCATTTAAACTTATTGAATCTCCAGCCTTTAAAGCTGCAAACTCTTTAGTTCCTGCTCCAACTACTGCATATACAAAAGTTAATGTTTCTCCATTTGTTTCACATACACTTATTGGTCTTGGAAGTAATGTAGCACCATTATGCTTTAACATATAAAATTGCCCTGCTTTAGCTTCATTCTTATCTTCTACCACCATTTTATATATTCCATTTTGAATTTCTTCATTTAATAATATTTTGCCTTGTGTGTACTTCATAACTTCTCTCCTCCTAAAGGTTATTAACTGCGTTTCTTATTTCATCTCTCATTCTAATAGCTTCTCTTCTTGCACAAGCAGCAAATTCTGCTGGTTTGTTTTCTTTCTTATAAGCTAAAAGAATTGCTCTTGATGAATTTACTACTCCACCATTTCCATCTCTTAGGTATAAAGCTACATCTTCAGCTTTTCCACCTTGAGCTCCATAACCTGGTATTAAGAAGAACATATCTTTATATCTTTCTCTTATTTCTTTCCCCTCTTCAACATGAGTACATCCTATAACTCCACCTATTGCAGAATATCCACACTCACCTTTAACACTTTCCCCCATTTTAGTAAGCTTATCTCCTACAACCTTGTAAACCTTGCTATCATCTTTAGTATCTATATTTTCAATATCTTCAGCTCCTGGATTTGAAGTTCTAACTAGTACAAACACACCTTTTTTTCCACTTTCCATGTAAGGCATATATGGTTCTATACTATCCATTCCCATATAAGGACTTAAAGTTATAAAATCAGCTTCGAAATCACCACTAAAATGTCCTTTTGCATATTGAGTAGCAGTTGCCATTATATCCCCTCTTTTTATATCAGCAACTATAATAGCATCTTTTTCTCTTAAATAATCTAATGTTTTCTTATATGCTATAAGGCCTGCTAATCCTAAAGCTTCATAATATGCAATTTGCACTTTATAACAAGCTACAACATCTAAAGTTTCATCTATAATAGCCTTATTATATTCAAATATTGCTTCTTCAATAGATTTTCCTTCTAAAACATGTTCTGGTATATATTCAACAGCTGTGTCTAATCCTAAACAAACTACTCCTCTTTCTTCAACTCTTTTATATAATTTATCCATTATTAAACTTTTCATAAAACTTACGCACCTTTCAATATCTTAATATTTTAGCCTATTATCTTTACTAAATACTATATATTACTTTTCCATTCTTTATAGTCATTATTACTTCTCCAAAATATTTTCTTCCATGGAATGGAGTATTCTTACCTTTTGAAGCAAATTTCTCTTTATCAATGACTACTTCTTTATTTAAATCCACTAATACTAAGTCTCCATCTTTTCCTATAGTAATACTACCTTTATTCATTCCTAAAATATTAGCTGGATTTCTTGACATTAACTCACTTAACTTATTTACAGAAATTCCATTTTTCTTTACAAGTTCTGTATAACAAATACTAAATGCAGTTTCAATCCCAACCATTCCTGGTGCTCCTTTTGCCTTATCTTCTTCCGTATGAGGTGCATGATCCGTACCTATACAATCTACAGTTCCATCTTTGATACCTTCTATTATAGCAGTTACATCAGCTTTTTCTCTTATTGGCGGATTTACTCTATAATTACTTTCATCAGTAGTTAAACCAATATGATGTGGTGTTACTTCACAAGTTACATTAGCGCCCTCTTTTTTAGCTCTTCTTATTGCTTCAATAGAATCTATTGTACTTACATGTGCCATATGAAGTCTTGCTTTTGTTACCTTAGCTAAATATAAATCTCTTATAGTCATTAAATCTTCTGCTATTCTCATATCAATCTTAGAGAATGTTTTATCTTCTGCATGAGACATAACTATCCAATTATTTTTCTTAGCTTTTTCCATAGCTTTCATCATTACGCTAGAATCCATTACACCAACACCATCATCTGTTATTGCAACTAATTCTTTATCATCATCAAAAGCATTTAAGTGCTCTATAGATTTGCCACCAAAGTTTTCTGTTATTGAAACACATTGATGTATATCTATTAATCCTACTTCTTTAGCTTTATTTCTCACATACTCAACAACTTCTTTCGTTGAACATATAGGATTTGTATTACCCATTAGGCAAACCCCTGTATATCCACCTTTAGCTGCTGCTCTTGATCCACTTTCCATATCTTCTTTATATGTTAAACCTGGATCTCTAAAATGTGCATGTGTATCTATGAATGAAGGCATTAAAGTTAAACCTTTTGCATCTATTATATCTATTCCATCTTTATTTATTTCTTTTCCAATTTCAGTTATTATTCCATCTATGATTAATATATCTCCATAAAAGCTTTCATAAGCATCTATTACATTAGCATTCTTTATTAATAAGTTCATCTATTTACACCTCGCTAGGATTTATTATCTGTTCACAATATTCACATTTATAACTTCCTTTTTCTCTATCAACTAATGTGAAATTATGAGGTATATACTTTTCTTGTGAAGTTATACAGTTTGGATTTTCACATAATAATATATTTTGAATCTGCTCTGGTAATTCTGGTTTTATTTTGCTAACTATTACTTCATTTCTAACTTCATTTATAGTAATACCTGGAGATAATAACCCAAGTACTGTATAATTTATTTCCTCAATATTCTCAATTTTTATTATATCTTTTTTTCCCATCTTTTTACTATCTGCATTTATTATTAACGCAACTTGATTTCCTAATTTATCTAAGTGTAAATATCTAAATATTTTGACTCCCATTCCAGCTTTTATATGATCTAACATGAATCCATTTTTTATACTAGTTATTTGTAGCATTTACATTACCCCCAGTAATTTAACTATTAAAGCCATTCTTACATACATTCCATATTCAGCTTGCTTGAAATAAACTGCTCTTTTATCATCATCTACCTCAGTAGCAATTTCATTTACTCTCGGAAGCGGATGCATTACAATCATATCATCCTTAGCCTTTGTCATTTTTTCATTATCTAATATGTAACAATCCTTAAGTCTTAAATATTCTTCTTGATTAAAGAATCTTTCTTTTTGAATTCTTGTCATATATAAAATATCTAATTCATCTATTACTTCTTCTATATTTTCTACTTCTCTAAATGATATATTATTTCTTTTTAATACTTCTTCTCTAATATATTCCGGTATTACAAGTTCCTTTGGAGATATAAAAATAAATTCTGTTCCTTCATATCTAGACATAGCAGCAATTAATGATTGTACTGTACGCCCATTTTTTAAATCTCCACAAAGACCAATCTTGTGTCCTTCTAAAGTTCCTTTTTGTGATTTTATAGTTAATAGATCTGTTAATGTTTGAGTTGGATGTTGATGTCCACCATCTCCTGCATTAATAACCGGTACTGATGAATACATGCTTGCAACTTTTGCCGATCCTTCTTTTGGATGTCTCATTGCAATTATATCTGAATAAATAGAAACCATTCTTATAGTGTCTGCTAATGTTTCACCTTTTGCACTTGAAGTTGAATTTGGCTCTGAAAACCCTAATATTTTACCGCCTAATCTCATCATTGCAGCTTCAAAACTAAATCTTGTTCTTGTGCTTGGCTCGTAAAAAAGTGTAGCTAAGATTTGCCCATCACAGATATGTGAAAATTCTTTTGGATTTGAAATAATTTTTTCTGCTAATTCGAATATTTCATTAAGTTCTTCCTTAGAAAAGTCCATTGGACTTATTAAATGTTTATTTTTCATTTATTGTCACTCCTTTTTAACATCACAGTGTTAAATTTAAAGAATACAAAAAACCTTCCTCATTATATAAGGAAGGTATAGTAATCTTGCAATATGGGTATTATTACAACTTCCTTATGAATCTCTCGGATTCCTTTAAAGGTTCTTTGTGTTAGAATATCATTTCATTAAAAATTTGTCAATATTTTTTTAACTCCAGTTATTCATTACATCGTCCCACATCATTTTACCACATTTAGCTAAAGATACTGTTCCATATACACTATTAGGTATGTCTTGAGATAAAACAGTAAATACAAATTTACCTTTTGGCAATTCTAAATATGCTGTATCATTTTCAACACCTTTTTTATCCCCTGTTTTACTGGATATTTCAATCTTTAAATCATCAGGAATGTATAGAGCTAATTTATTTTTTATTTGCTGTCTTCTTAAAATATCTATAAGCATTTGACCATTATCTTTACTTAAGAAAGTGCCATTAGATAAGTGTTTCCATATTTTAGACAAATCATAAGCTGTTGTTATGTTTTCAACATCTGTTATAGCTGTTCTTTCATCATTTGTCTTTCTATTTAATCTAGTATTCTTTAATCCCATTGCTATAATGTCTTCATTTATTTGTTCCATTCCTACTATATCAATAATTTTATTAGCAGCTGTATTATCACTTTGAATCAACATAATTACCATAAGCTCAAATACTGTATATTCTCTTTCATTAAATTCATGAATTATTCCAGTACCATAAACTTTATCTGAGGTTTGTATCTTTACTCTATCCATAAAATCAACTTTTTTGTTTTCAACTGCTTTTATTAAAGAAACAGCAATGGGAAGTTTCATACATCCTGCAGCTGTCATAGAAACGTTTTCATTGTATCCATACACATATCCGCTTTTTAAATCTTCAAAAAAGAAACTATACTTTCCAATTCTTGATTCTAAATATTTCTTTATCTCTTTCATAATACCCTCCTAAATCCAATGATTCAAATATTTCTTTTACTTTAATATAAGTATATCATATTGTCAGAATATTTTGAAGTATTCCACTTAAAATTTTTCCATTATTCTCTATATACGAAAATAGTGGTAAGTTTCAAATATAGAATTTAGCATATTTAAACTCACTTCTATATTATTTCCCCTTACCACTAATAATATTTAAATTATTAAAATATTATTACTTATTCAGCAAAAGTAATACCTATTTTCTTAGCAACTTGTACTAATTCACCATCGATATTAACATTTTTGGTTTTTTGTCCAATTACATTTTCTAAACTATCGCTACTTATAGTATCACCTTTTAAACAAACCATTTCTCCAAATTTACCACTCATCATAAGCTCAACAGCTGCAACACCATATCTTGTTGATAGTATCCTATCATATGTTGAAGTATTACCTCCTCTTTGTATATGACCTAATACTGTACATCTAACTTCATGATCTTTAATTAGCTTTTCTAAATCACCTGCAAGCTTATTACCTATTCCTCCTAATCTTATAGGATCTGGGCTATCAGCAACAATTTTTGCCACTACAACTTCTCCATCTTTAGGTTTAGCCCCTTCTGATACAACTATAATAGTGAAGTTTTTACCCTCTTCTTCTCTCTCTTTTACCTTTTCAGCAATTTTATTAATATCATATGGAATTTCTGGTAATAAAATAATATCTGCTGATCCTGCTATTCCGGCTTCTAACGCTATCCATCCAGCATTTCTTCCCATTACCTCACATAACATTATTCTATGATGGGATTCTGCAGTTGTATGAAGTCTATCTAAAGCTTCAGTTACAACATCAATTGCAGTATTGAATCCGAAAGTTACATCTGTTGATGCTAAATCATTATCAATAGTCTTAGGAACACCTATTACCTTAACACCTTTTCTTGCAAAATCTCTCGCAGATGTTAATGTACCATCTCCCCCTATAACTACTAATACGTCAACTCCTTCTTTTTTAAGATTTTCTACTGCTACATCAGAAACATCTCTTTTTACCATTTCTCCATTTTCTTCAACTAGATAATCAAATAAATTATCCTTATTTGAGCTATAAAGAATAGTACCTCCTCTATGTAATATTCCTGATACTGTATCTAATGTTAATGGAATAAAATCATTATTATATAATCCTCTATATCCAAACTTATATCCTATTACTTCAATGCCGTAGTTTAATATTGCTGTTCTTGTTACCGCTCTTATTACTGCATTTAAACCTGGACAATCTCCACCACCTGTTAATAAAGCTATTTTTTTAATTTTTTGTTCCATTTGAAAATTCCTCCCTACCCCATTATCTAATAAATTTTCAGCATTTTTCCCTGTTAAATTTCTTCTTATTACACTCTTATTCATAAAATTCTGAATATTTATTCTTCTATTATAATATCATAAATTACAATATCTGGAAAGTATTTTTTCAATAATTCCCTTTTTGGAATTATTAATAACAAAAAGGTAGATTACTAGAATCTACCTTTAATATTTCTATATTATTCATTTATCTTTATTAATATGCTAACTCTAAATTATCAAGATTAATAACTGTACTTTCATCATTAACATACTTATCATATACTTTTTTAATTGCTTCATAGTTATTTGTAATTAAATCTTTTAACTCCTGATCTAAATCACTTGGCATATCATTATATGCAGATTCTATATTAGAATATCCTCTCCATATATCTTTATCTACCATTACATAATAACAAGCAGCATTATTAAGTGATAAAACATCATTTTCATTTAATGAATATGCTTTTTTTATACTTTCAATTGCTTTATCATAATCTTTATTATTAAAATATACAGTTCCTAAAGTTCTATAATATTTATAATAATCCTCATTTATTGATATTGCTTTCTTTAAATCCACAATAGCTTCATCAGTATTTTCCATAGCTAAATCAACAAAAGCTAAATCATAATATATTGCATCTTCATCTTTATTTAATGATAATACAAAATTAAAAGTTTCCTTAGCCTTCTCATAATTTTGTAAATCATTTTCGTATATTTTTCCTATACTTGTAATTAAATTATAATTAAATGGCTCATTATATATAGCTGTTCTAAAGTATCCCTCAACTTTATCAGAATTTCCTTTTGCAATTAATATCTTAGGAATTAAAATCCCAAAAGTATTTGCATATTCAGGATTTGCTATAATGGCAGCATTACAAGCCTCTAAAGCTTTATCATATTGTCCCTTATTATAATATTTCCAAGCCTCTACATAATTATATACATATGAGTCCTTATCTAACTTATCAACATCAATCTTATCAGTTATAACTTCTGATAAATCTATATTTGATTCTTCTAATGCATTAATCTCATCTAGCCAAACTTCATAAGCTTCTTCTTTTGGATTCTCCCCTGATAACTTTTTTATTTTGTTTAATAATTTACTTTTATCAAATTCACAAGTTTCCATTATAACATCAAAAGACTTAATTTCATTTTTATCTAAATCATAAGATTTCTTTAAATTCTCTAGTCCATCATCATAATTTCCTAACATAATTTGCATTTTAGCTAAAATCGCTAAATCATAAGCACTTTCATTATCTACAGGATATGAATCAACAATTTCCTTTGCTGATTTATTATCTCCCTTAGCTAGATATATGGCAAACATAGTTTTTAACAATGGTTTATATGTATTATATGTAGGTAAATAATATTCTCCAAAGCTTTCTGCTTGATCTAATTCATTGTTTATATAGAAAGTAAATACAACTTGATTAATTAGTTCTTTATCTTGCTCTATATACTTATCTCCACTTTCTAACATTAACTTATCTCTTTTTACTATAGCTTCTCTTAATAGGTTATCTGATTGAGTTATATCACCTTTTATAGAGTATACTTCTGCAGCTTTAACAGTCCATATTGGCCAACTATCATCATTTTGCATTGATATATACTCATTAATAGCATCATCAAATTTTCCATCATAATAATATTGTTCAGCTTTATTACTAGTTATTGTTACTGTTTTATCTCCCATTATTGTCTGTATCGATACTAATACTACAAATGCAAAAACTATTGAAAAAACTAAAGTTACTATTGATCCTATATATGTATTTTCTTTATTTACTTTTTTATTTTTCTTTAAGGAGTGGTTTTTCTTTCTTTCCATAAAGCCTCCATATTGGTTTAATATTTTTTGTTATTTATTATAATATTACCAAAAATCTTATTATCTTTCAATTATTTATTGAAAAAACAAAAAAATATTGTAGAATTTCGTTTATAAATTCAATAAATTAAGAGTTAAAAGTTATATACTCAACCTTTAACTCCTAATCCACTTTCTTTCTCTTTTAATTTTATACATCATCTTTTTTTATAAGCCTATTTTCAATAACTGCCACTATCTCATACATTATAAAAGCTATAACTGATAAAATAACTATGCTCATCATTACCATATCTAATTGCGCTATTTGTCCACCATATATAATTAAGAAACCAAGACCTTCTCTAGCAACTAGGAATTCCCCCATAATTACTCCTACCCAAGATAATCCTACATTTATCTTTAGAGCTGATATTATAACCGGAACACATGCTGGGAAAATTAAATATCTTAATGTTTGCCATTTACTTGCTCTGAATGTTTTCATTAATAATATTTTACCCTTATCTACTTCTTTAAATCCCGTTAAAACACTTATTATAGTTGTAACTATTGAAATTAATAAAGCAATAGTTATAATAGCTGAAGTTCCATTTCCAACCCAAAATATAATTATAGGTGCTAATGCAACCTTAGGAAGTGCATTTAAAACTACTAAATAAGGATCTAATACTTTAGATGCTGTTTCTGATGACCATAATAAAACAGCAATTATAACACCTAGAGCTGTGCCTAAAAGAAACCCTAATATAGTTTCATAACAAGTTACCCAAATATGCCTTGCTAGAGTTCCTTCATTTATAAATTTAACTAATGATTTAACAATTCTACTAGGACTTGATGTTAGAAAGGGATCTATCCATTTAAATTGTGCTGCAATTTCCCACAGTGCAATAAATATAACTAAAATAGCCATTCTAAGAATAGTAATTTTTACTTTCTTTCTTTTAATATTTTTTAGATATAATTCATGTTCCTCATTCATTTGCATTCTCTATTTCCCCCCATAGCTTTTTAAAGTATTCATTATATTCATTCTCTTTTCTTTTATCAAATGGAGTTAAATAATCTCTTTGAAATGAAATCGTTACATCATCTTTAATAGTTGCAGGTCTAGCACTTAAAACTATTACTCTTTTAGACATTGTTATAGCCTCACCTAAATCATGAGTAACCATTATTGCAGTTTTGCCTTCTTTTTTTATTATTTCTGCCACATCATCTGTAACCTTTAACCTACTTTGGTAATCTAAAGCTGAGAAAGGTTCATCTAATAATAATACTTCTGGTTTTAATGCTAATGTTCTTATAAGCGCTACCCTTTGTCTCATTCCTCCTGATAATTCAGTTGGTTTATGATTTGCAAACTTTTCTAATCCATAGTTTTTTAATAATTCATATGCAAATTCTATGTTTTCTTTCGTATATATTTTCTTTATCTTTAACCCTAACATTATATTTTCTCTTACTGTTAACCATGGAAATAAAAAATCTTTTTGGAACATATACCCCATTTTATCTAAGTTATTTTTAACTTCTGGATCATTATATTTAACTTCACCTGAAGACGGTTGTAAAAGTCCACTAATTATATTTAGCAGTGTAGATTTTCCACATCCTGATGGACCAATTATACTTATAAACTCTCCATTATTAACGGTAAAATTTATATCTTTTAAAGCCTCTGTTACTCCATCTTGCTTATGATAATTCATATTTACATTTTTTATCTCTAAGAGACTCACTCTTCCCACCACCCTTTTGCTTAGTTAGAAGTTAGGAGTTATATCTTCAAAAACTTCTATATCATTTTACCCCTAACTACTAACTCACTAATACTAACTTTTAATTATTTTATAACCTTATTTGCAAAATCATTATTTACAATAATATCAAAGTCTGGCCTTGTTTGTATTAGAGTTGAATCATAACCTTGTATTATATCCATTAGCCTATTTAATCCATCCTCACTAACAACTGGATTTTCTGCATAAGCATCTATATTCTTATAGTTATCAATAACTTGTGCTATTACCTCTTCATCGGTTCCTGGAAAATATGAAGATATTGACTTTGCAACTTCATCACTTGTATGTTCTTTAACCCATTTTTGAGCTTTATATATTGCATTGGTAAACTTTTGTAATACTTCTGGATTTTCATCCATATATGATTTTGTTGTATAGAAACATGTATATGCTATATTACCTGCAGACTCTCCAACAGAAGCTACAATACTTCCACCACCATCATTCTCAAGCATTGTTGCTGTAGGTTCAAATAATGCTACATAATCACCAGTACCTGACTTAAATGCTCCTGAAGTAGCTGTAAAATCAATATTAGTTACCATATTAACATCTGTTGATGGATCTAATCCATTTTCTTTCAATACATACTCTAATGCCATTTCTGGTATTCCACCAGGTCTTCCACCAATTAATTCTTTTCCCTTTAATGATGCCCAATCAAAGTCATCTTCTACTTCTCTTCCAACTAGAAATGAACCATCTCTTTGAGTAAGTTGTCCAAATACCACCGGATAGTCCTCTCTACCTTGATTATAAATATAAACTACTTGTTCTGGACCTGAAAAACCAATATCAACATTTCCACTTAACAATTGTTGCATTGTTTTATCTGCACCTTGTCCAGTAGATAAATCAATCTCTAGACCTTCCTCTTCAAAAAAACCTTCACTAATTGCTACATACATTGGTGCATAAAATACAGATCTAACAACTTCATTCAACCTTACAGTTTGTAACTCATCAGTACCAGTATCTTTAGTTGATGTTTTCCCACATCCAACAAAAGAAAGTCCAATAATAGCTACTATTCCTATAATAGTAACAAATTTTTTAAGGAAATTACTCATTTTTACTCCTTTTTTTAGATAAACTAATTATATTATTATGATTCATATTATGATTTATAGATACTTTTTGTTAATTAATGTAATTTAAAATTGATACAAATTCTATAAGTATTTACTATTTTTTTTTTTAGTGTTAAAGTATTTGTGTATAAACGTAATTCTAAGTTTAAGTTAGAAACTTAAATCAATTTAAGGCTTAGAATTCACTATCTATAATTGAGTCTGTATGACCAATCATATTATTACACTGACTAACCTTCAGATAAAAGAAAGGACTGATCTATAAATGAAATTTTTTAGAGAATCTATATTACTTCTTAGTATTTATTTCGCAGGTGAGATACTTTCAAAACTTCTCAATTTACCTGTACCTGGAAGTATAGTAGGAATGATCTTACTATTTGTTTTATTAACATCAAATATTATAAAAGTTGAAAAAATTGAAAATTTGGCTAACTTCTTTTTAGATCACTTAGCATTTTTCTTTATTCCAGCTTCCGTAGGACTTATGACATCTTTTGCCTCCCTTAAAGGAAGCATTTTCAAAATAATACTTCTATGCATATTAACTACTATAATTGTTATTGCAGTTACAGGTATTACAGTTCAATTTATATGTAATAGAAAATCTGTCAAAGAAGATAAAAAAAATACAATTAACAAAAAGGGGGCTTAATTAAATGGATGTGTTTACAAACAATATGTTTTTTGGAATATTCATTTCTTTAGTTGCTTTTGAAATTGGTCTATTTATTTATAAGAAAACAAAATTTCCACTTTTTAATCCGCTTCTAATAGCTACAATACTTGTAATTGGATTTTTGAAAATATTTAATATTGATTTTGATACATATAATAAGGGTGGACAATTTATTAATATTTTTCTAGGACCGGCAACAATTGTTTTAGCTGTTCCACTATATAAAAACTTATCACTACTTAAGAAAAACTTTTTACCTATATTTACTGGAATTTTTGTTGGAAGCTTAGTTAGTGTATTATCAGTTATTTCTATATCACTTTTCTTAGGTTTAGACAGTAGTTTAACAGTTTCTTTATTATCTAAGAGTGTTACTACACCTATAGGTATTGAAATAACTAATAGTTTAGGTGGAACTTCATCTATAACAGTTCTTGCCATTGTTCTTTCTGGAATAATCGGTGCTGTAGTTGGACCTACTGTATTTAAAGTTTTAAGAATTAATCATCCAATTGCTAAAGGTGTTTCTCTAGGAACAGCTTCTCATGCTGTTGGAACAAGTAAGGCCTTAGAAATAGGTGAAACTGAAGGTGCCATGAGCTCATTATCAATTGGAGTTGCAGGAATAATTACTGTATTTTTAGCACCTGTTTGCTACTCTATTTTATCAATTTTTATATAGAAAAAAACCATAAGATATAGTATATACACTTACATATCTTATGGTTTTTATTTTAAATACTGTTTAATTTATAAATTCCATTTTCCAGTTATAATATCCTGTCTTTTCATCCTTTTCATATCGTAAATATGCCGAGAAGAAAGTTCCCTTTTTACTCTTTAAATTTCTAAAGCCTACTTTTCCGTTTTTAAGAAGTAACTCAACCATTTCCTTGGTTACTTTCTTACCCATTGATTCTATAAACTTATCATTTTTCCAAATGGTATATTTACATCCATTTTTCCAATTAGTACAGCCAAAGCCTTTTTCACCTTCGATTATATCATTGCCACACACAGGGCATTTTCCTATACTTTCTGCCCCCTCTGGCAATGCTACTTTAAAGTTTTTTAGCATAGCTGTATCTTTCTTTATATCATCTACAGCTTCCACTGTAAAATCTTTTATCATAGTTAAGAAATCATCTTTTTTAAATTTACCCTTTTCTATATCAGATAAAGTCTTTTCCAGCCTTCCTGTATATTCTAAATCTAAAAGCTCTTTAACTGGGAATATTTCAACTAGTGTTCTTCCAAGTTCAGTACAAGTTAAACTCTTACCCTTTGATTTAATATATCCAGTATCCTTTAACTTCTTAATAGTTTCAGCTCTTGTTGCTGGTGTTCCTATACTAAATCCACTTAAGATTGCTTGCATCATTTCAGGTGAATCTTCTTCATCTTTAAAACTTTTTCCACAAGTCTCCATAACCCTTAATAAGGTTTTTTCATTGTGAAGCTTTGGTGGTTTCTTAGTTACAGTATTAACTTTGCCATCAACTACTTGAACCATTTCCTTTTCACTTACAAATGGTAAGATAGTATCTTTTGTTTCAATCTTTTCAACTACACGCCATCCTTCAACTCTTTGAACTCTACCTTTAGCAGCAAAAGTACCTTTAAAGTTTTCATCATGAACTTTTACTGTTAACTTAGTTTCTTCAAACTCTGCTATTGGCATAAATTGCATTATAAATCTATTTTTGATTGCATTATATACTATTTCTTCATCTTTACTTAAACCTGTAGGCTTAATATATGTTGGGGTTATAGCACTATGGCTCTCTACCTTAGAATTATCAAATATTCTCTTATTATCTACAAATTTAATTTGATCTTCGTATTGTAATCCCTTCTTTACGGTTTCTAAAACCTTTCTTGTTTTATCCTTTAAACTTTCATCTAAAGCTACGCTACCTGTTCTAGGATAAGTAATAAACTTTTTTTCATAAAGGCTTTGTGCTATCTTTAATACCTTATCTGATGTCCAACCTTTGTATTTGCTAGTTATATGTCCCTGTAAGTTAGATAAATTAAATAATAGTGGAGCATACTCTCTCTTCTTCTCTACTTGCTTCTCCACAACTTCACCTTGTTTATCTTTTAGCTGCTTTTTTAATTCTTCAACAACTTTTTTATCTTCAAATTTTTCATTATTATTTTCATTATAATAAGTTCCTTCAAACTCTTCATTATTTTTTGTCTTAAAAGTTGCTAACAGCTTATAGTATGTAGATGCCTTGAAATTTTCTATTTCTTTATCTCTATCATATATAATTTTTAATGTAGGAAGTAATACTCTTCCTATATTAATCATTTTACTCTCCTTACCTGTACCACCATATCTTAATGTGGCTACTGAAGTTAAATTTATTCCTATAATCCAATCAGCCCATTGCCTACTTATACCTGCATCTTGAAGGGATTTCATTTCTATATTTTCCTTTAAATTATTCATCCCCTTTTTAACTTCATCTGGTGTCCATTCGTTCAGTAATAATCTATATATAGGCTTATCTTGATTTAAATACATAAATACTTCTAGTGATATAAGCTCTCCCTCACGATCTTGGTCAGTAGCAGATATAACGCCATCAACATCATCACGTTCTATTAACATCTTAATTATATTAATTTGCTTTTCTGCACCTTTATCTGTAACAGCTCTATTTACATTATCACATTTAATCTTGTATTTAAATTCCTCAGGTATGAATGGAAACTTATCCATTCTCCACCCTTTCATACTTTCATCATAATCTTTTGCATCAAATAATTGAAATAAATGACCAAAAGCCCATGTTACTAAATAATCATCACCTTCAAAATA
>OOCW01000788.1_pt1 | contig 27143 bp, 28 predicted proteins | sample 1671201 | NCBI WGS metagenome assembly OOCW01 (sample SAMN06348132, study PRJEB24527) | human gut metagenome | biome: human gut; feature: ankylosing spondylitis patient; material: feces | host: Homo sapiens | place: China | collected 2015-10
TAACGGTAAGCCAATGATCTTTATTGAGTAAAGAGGTGTGGGATGAAGGGGCTTGAGAATGCCATCCGCAATCTGAACAGCCTTGATACCCGTATGGTGCCACAGGCCAGCGCATGGGCGATAAACCGTGTGGCACAGAAAGCGGTCTCGGTTGCCACCCGGCAGGTTGCCGGGAATACCGTTGCGGGAGATAACCAGGTGAAAGGGATCCCCCTGAAACTGGTACGTCAGCGTGTCCGGGTGTTTAAAGCCAGTCCGTCAGGAAAAATGACGGCCAGGATCCGCGTTAACCGGGGCAATCTGCCCGCCATTAAGCTGGGGACAGCCCGGGTCAGACTGGCCCGGCGTGGTGGAAAACTGCAGTACCGTGGCAGTGTGCTGAAGGTGGGTAAATCTTTTCCGGGATGCGTTTATTCAGCAACTGGCGAATGGTCGCTGGCATGTGATGCGGCGTATTGATGGCAAAAATCGTTACCCCATTGATGTGGTGAAAATCCCGCTGTCCGGACCGCTGACACAGGCATTTGAAGATGCCCGCGACCGCATCATTGCTGCGGAAATGCCGAAACAGCTGGGGTATGCACTAAAACAACAACTGAGGTTATGGCTGACCCGATGAACCGACATACACAAATCCGCCAGGCCGTACTGGCACGCCTTCGGGAACAGTGTGGAGACAGCGCCACGTTTTTTGACGGGCTTCCGGCATTTGTTGATGCGCAGGAACTGCCTGCCGTGGCGGTGTGGCTGAGTGATGCTCAGTACACCGGAAAAATGACGGATGAAGATGACTGGCAGGCTGTTCTGCATATTGCTGTCTTCATCCGGGCACAGGCACCGGATTCAGAGCTGGATATGTGGATGGAGAGCACCATTTTCCCGGCCCTGAATGATATACCGGCACTTTCCGGACTCATCGACACCCTGATCCCTCTCGGTTTTAACTATCAACGTGATAATGAGATGGCCACCTGGGCGATGGCGGAAATCACGTACCAGATCACGTACACGAATTAAGGAGGTGGCAATGACCACACCAAATCCACTGGCAAAAACGAAAGGTGCGGGGACGACGTTCTGGATGTATACCGGCAACGGCGACGCATTTGCGAACCCTTTGTCGGACACTGACTGGCTGCGTCTTGCGATGGTGAAGGATCTGCAACCTGGCGAAATGACCGCTGATGCAGAAGATGATACTTATCTCGATGATGAAGATGCAGACTGGAAAACGACAACCCAGGGGCAGAAATCAGTCGGTGATACTTCGGCGACGCTGGCCTGGCGTCCGGGTGACAGCGGGCAGAAAAAACTGGTTCAGTTGTTCGACTCCGGTGAAGTCTGCGCGTTTCGTATCAAATATCCCAACGGTACTGTTGATGTTTTCCGTGGCTGGCTGAGTTCACTGGGTAAAACCATTGCCTCAAAAGACGTGATGACCCGCACAGTGAAAATCAGCGGTGTGGGGCGTCCGTATCTGGCAGAGGAAGGCACTGAAACAGTGAGCGTTACCGGGCTGACGGTGACACCGGCATCTGCCAGTGTAAAAGTGGGAGCAACCACCACGCTGACCTTTACAGTAAAACCTGACGGAGCCAGTGACAAAGCGATCAGTGTGCATTCGACAGATCCACAGACTGCCACGGTGACCCTGAACGGGCTTGTGGCCACGGTGAAAGGCGTGAAGCAGGGCAGTGTCAGCATTGTGGGCATGACCGCTGACGGGAATTTTGTGGCTGTGGCTGCGGTGACTGTCAGCGCCGCAGGTTAACAGGACGATACTCATCATTTGCCCCGGCTATCCGGGGCTTTTTTGCAGGTGGAGAACATGATGTTTCTGAAACAGGGCACGTTTAATTATGAAAAACAGTCCGTGGTGCTCAGTGAGCTGTCCGGGCTGCAGAGAATTGAATATCTGGCGTTTGTTCAGCAGCGAACGGCAAAGTTTGATGCCGGTGAGGGAGAACTGCCGGAGGCTGAACGACAGATTGCTTTTCTGCGGATGGGGATGGATATCAATGCCTGGCTGGTTTCCCGCTCACTGTGGAATGCGGATCAGTCTAAGGATGTAGAGACGCTTTGCGCATCCGTTATTACAACATGGTCGTATGATGCCCTGGGTGCGGGGGCGGAGATGGTTCTGTCGCTGAGCGGTATGGGGGCCATTGAGAATGCCGGGGATGATGAGCATGAGGCGCTGACGCCGGAAAAGTCCTGACGCGGGAAATGCAGTTTGTCATGCGGCTTGCCCGGGAGTTCCGGCGGGCAGACTGGCGGCGGATGCTGTCGGAAATGTCGGCCACTGAGCTTGGTGAGTGGGGCGATTATTTCCGGATGCAGAGCTTCAGTGATGTCTGGATGGATGCGCAGTTTGCCTCGCTGAAGGCATTGATCGTGAGAATGGTGTCCGGCAGCAGTGATGCTGCGGTGGCTGATTTCAGCCTTTTACCGGAAGAGAACGGGATACCGGAGCGAACGGACGAAGAACTGATGCATCTTGGGGAAGGTATTTCCGGAGGTGTGCGTTATGGACCAGATAGCCAACCTGGTCATTGATTTGGGGATTGATGCGGCAGAGTTTAAAAATGAAATCCCCCGTATCAAAAACCTTCTGAATGGTGCCGCCAGCGATGCAGAACGGTCTTCTGCCCGTATGCAGCGTTTTATGGAGCGTCAGACTCAGGCCGCCCGGCAGACAACGCAGGCGGCGTCTTCGGCTGCAACAGCCGCATCCGTCCATGCGCAGACGGTGGAGAAGAACGCACAGGCTCATGAACGCATGGCCCGCGAGGTGGAGAAAACCCGCCAGCGCATGGAGGCGCTGAGCCAGAAAATGCGCGAGGAACAGGCGCAGGCCATGGCTCTGGCGGAGGCTCAGGATAAAGCGGCTGCTGCGTTTTATCGTCAGATTGACAGTGTGAAACAGGCCAGTGCGGGTCTGCAGGAATTACAGCGTATTCAGCAGCAGATCCGACAGGCCAGAAACAGTGGCGGGATTGGTCAGCAGGATTATCTGGCGCTGATTTCTGAGGTTACGGCGAAAACCCGTGTTCTTACACAGGCTGAGGAAGAGGCTACCCGACAGAAAGTGGCGTTTATCCGTCAGCTTAAAGAGCAGGCAACCCGCCAGAATCTTTCTTCTTCTGAGTTGCTTCGTGCTAAGGCTGCCCAGTTGGGGGTAAGCAGTGCTGCAGAAGTGTATATCCGCAAAATGGAGCAGGCAGGAAAAGCCACGCATTCGCTGGGGCTGAAAAGTGCAGCGGCCCGTCAGGAGATAGGCGTTCTGATAGGTGAACTGGCCCGCGGAAATTTAGGTGCGCTGAGGGGATCCGGAATAACGCTGGCTAACCGTGCCGGGTGGATAGACACACTGATGTCACCGAAAGGCATGATGCTTGGCGGGGTTATTGGCGGTATTGCCGCGGCTGTCTATGGTCTGGGTAAAGCCTGGTATGACGGTCAGAAGGAGGGGGAAGAATTTAACCGCCAGCTGTCGCTGACGGGGCATTATGCCGGAGTCACTGCCGGGCAGCTGTGGACGCTCAGTCGTGCTATTTCCGGGAATGGTATCACGCAACATGCTGCAGCCGGTGCGCTGGCTCAGGTGGTGGGGAGTGGTGCATTTCGTGGAAACGATATCGGTATGGTGGCGAGAGCTGCCGCACAGATGGAGCGATCGGTTGGCCAGTCGGTCAGCGATACCATAAATCAGTTTAAGCGGCTGAAGGATGATCCTGTAAATGCCGCGAAGTCTCTGGACAATGAGCTGCATTTTCTTACTGCCACTCAGCTTGAGCAGATACGCGTCCTTGGAGAGCAGGGGCGGTCCAGTGATGCGGCACGGATAGCCATGTCTGCACTGGCAGAGGAAACCGGTCGGCGTACTGCGGATATTGATAATAACCTCAATGCGCTGGGCAGTACGCTGCAAACTTTGTCTGACTGGTGGAAGCAGTTCTGGGATGCGGCCATGAATATTGGTCGTGAAGATTCGCTGGATGCGCAGATTGCCACTTTGCAGGAGAAAGTGTCGCGGGCGAAAAGACTCCCCTGGACGGCATCATCTTCTCAGGTTGAATACGATCAGCAGCGTCTTAACGATCTTCAGGAGAAAAAACGCCAGAAGGATTTGCAGGATGCAAAAGAGCAGGCAGAGCGGAATTATCAGGAGCAACAGAAACGCCGTAATGCTGAAAATGCTGCACTGAACCGGATGAATGAAACGGAAGCTGCACGACATCAGCGTGAAATTGCGCGTATTAATGCCATGCAGTACGCCGATCAGGCTGTCAGGGATGCGGCGATACAACGTGAAAATGAACGTTACGAGAAAGCCCTGGCATCCGGTAAGAAAAAAACACGCGAAACCCGTAATGATGAGGCCACCCGGTTATTGCTGCAGTACAGTCAGCAACAGGCACAGGTGGAAGGACAGATTGCTGCTGCAAGACAGTCAGCAGGCATTGCCACTGAAAAGATGACAGAAGCGCATAAACAGCTTCTGGCTCTGCAGCAGCGCATCAGCGATCTGGACGGGAAAAAACTGACGGCAGATGAAAAGAGTGTGCTGGCCCGTAAAGATGAACTGATTCAGGCACTGACGCTGCTGGATGTAAAACAGCAGGAGCTTCAGAAACAGACGGCACTCAACGATCTGAAGAAAAAAACAATTCAGCTGACCAGTCAACTGGCTGAAGAAGAGCGCGCTCAGCGTCAGCAACATGACCTGGATATCGCCACGGTTGGTATGGGTGATCAGCAGCGGCAGCGATATCAGGTACAACTGAGTCTTCGCCAGAAATACCAGCAACAGCTGGAGCAGTTGAGGCGGGATAGTGAGCAGAAAGGGACATATAACACGGATGACTACAGAAAGGCCGAGCAGGCGCTGACGGAGAGCCTGAACCGACAACTGAATGAGAATCGCCGTTACTGGCAACAGCTTGAAATTGCTCAGGGTAACTGGAAAAACGGAGTCCTGCGTGCACTCCAGAATGTCACTGAGAATGCGGATAACACAGCCGGGACAGTGGAACAGTTGTTCACGTCTGCGTTCAGTAGCATGAGTGACTGGCTGGCGACATTCTGTACTACAGGCAAACTCAATTTCAAATCTTTTACTTCTTCTGTGCTGTCAGATATGTCCAGAATCATGGCTCAGATAGCTTTAATGAAAGCGGTAAAAGGCATTGCTTCCGCGCTGCCTTTTGATTTTGTAGCCAATGCTGATGGCGGTGTTTATCAGTCGGCTGATTTGAGTCGCTACAGTGGCACGGTGGTTAACCGTCCGACGTTTTTTGCTTTTGCAAAAGGCGCGGGTGTGATGGGGGAAGCGGGACCTGAAGCCATTCTGCCACTGCGTCGTGGTGCTGACGGTAAGCTGGGGGTTGTGGCGGATATTGGTGGGTCAGGTATGGCGATGTTTGCCCCGCAGTACAACATCGAGATCAATAACGATGGCACGAACGGGCAGATAGGTCCGGCTGCCCTGAAGGTGGTTTATGACCTTGGGAAAAAAGCGGCAGCGGACTTTATGCAACAGCAGGCTCGTGATGGTGGTCGGTTAAGTGGAGCATATCGGTAATGGAGACGTTTCACTGGAAAGTGCGCCCGGATATGAATGTGGTATCAGAGCCGAAAGTGGTGACAGTGAAGCTGGGCGATGGTTATGAACAGCGTCGTGCGGCGGGACTGAATAACCAGTTGTCGACTTACAGCGTGACGATACGTGTTCGTAAATGTGAACACCCATCTTTAAAAGCCTTTCTGGAACGGCACGGTGGCGTCCGTGCATTTCAGTGGACGCCACCTTATGACTGGAAGCCGATCAGGGTGGTTTGTCGTAAATGGTCGGCAAGCGTGGGAGCGTTGTGGGTAACCATAACGGCAGATTTTGAACAGGTCGTGGCATAGGAGGCTCTGATGCAGGATATTCCACAGGAAACACATCATGAGACGACACGCCTCACTCAGTCAGCCCAGGTGGTGCTCTGGGAAATCGATCTGACAGAGGTCGGTGGTGAACGTTATTTTTTCTGTAATGAGCAGAACGAAAAAGGTGAGCCGGTTACCTGGCAGGGGTGGCAGTATCAGGCATACCCCATTCAGGGGACGGGATTTGAACTGAACGGCAAGGGCAGTGCTGCCCGTCCGACACTGACGGTTTCTAACCTGCACGGCATGGTCACCGGGATGGCGGAAGACCTGCAGAGTCTGGTCGGCGGAACGGTGGTCAGGCGTAAGGTTTACGCCCGTTTTCTGGATGCGGTGAACTTCGTCAACGGAAACAGTGACGCCGATCCGGAGCAGGAGGTGATCAGCCGCTGGCGCATCGAGCAGTGCAGCGAACTGAGCGCGGTCAGTGCCTCTTTTGTACTGTCCACGCCGACGGAAACGGACGGTGCTGTTTTTCCGGGGCGCATCATGCTGGCTAATACCTGCACCTGGACCTATCGCGGTGATGAGTGCGGTTATCACGGTCCGGCTGTCGCGGATGAATATGACCAGCCGACGTCCGATATCACGAAGGATAAATGCAGCAAATGCCTGAGTGGCTGTAAGTTTCGCAATAACGTCGGCAACTTTGGCGGCTTCCTTTCCATTAACAAACTTTCGCAGTAAATCCCATGACAGAGACAGAATCAGCGATTCTGGCGCACGCCCGGCGATGTGCGCCAGCGGAGTCGTGCGGCTTCGTGGTGAGAACGCCGGAGGGGGAAAGATATTTTCCCTGCGTGAATATCTCCGGTGAGCCGGAGGCGTATTTCCGGATGTCGCCGGAGGACTGGCTGCGGGCAGAGATGCAGGGTGAGATTGTGGCGCTGGTCCACAGCCACCCCGGTGGTCTGCCCTGGCTGAGTGAGGCCGACCGGCGGCTGCAGGTGCAGAGTGATTTGCCGTGGTGGCTGGTCTGCCGGGGGGCGATTCATAAATTCCGCTGTGTGCCGCATCTCACCGGGCGGCGCTTTGAGCACGGGGTGACGGACTGTTACACGCTGTTCCGGGATGCTTACCATCTGGCGGGGATTGAGATGCCGGATTTTCATCGCGAGGATGACTGGTGGCGTAACGGTCAGAATCTCTATCTGGATAATCTGGAGGCCACAGGGCTGTATCAGGTGCCGTTGTCAGCGGCGCAGCCGGGCGATGTGCTGCTGTGCTGTTTTGGTTCATCGGTGCCGAATCATGCCGCCATTTACTGTGGTGACGGCGAGCTGCTGCACCATATTCCTGAACAACTGAGCAAACGAGAGAGGTACACCGACAAATGGCAGCGACGCACACACTCCCTCTGGCGTCACCGGGCATGGCACGCATCTGCCTTTACGGGGATTTGCAACGATTTGGCCGCCGCATCGACCTTCGTGTGAAAACGGGGGCCGAAGCCATCCGGGCGCTGGCCACACAGCTCCCGGCGTTTCGTCAGAAACTGAATGACGGCTGGTATCAGGTGCGCATTGCCGGGCGTGATGCAGGTGAAACCGAATTGTCTGCCCGTCTTAATGAGCCGCTGGCAAATGGTGCCGTGATCCATATCGTGCCGCGTCTGGCAGGAGCCAAAAGTGGCGGTGTGTTTCAGGCTGTGCTGGGGGCGGCTGTTATGGCGGTTGCTATATGGATGCCGGGGGTAGGAATTATGGCGAGTAATCTGCTGTTTTCTCTCGGTGCCAGTATGGTGCTCGGTGGTGTGGCGCAGATGCTGGCACCGAAAGCCAGAACTCCCCGTACACAGACAACGGATAACGGTAAGCAGAACACCTATTTCTCCTCACTGGATAACATGGTTGCCCAGGGCAATGTTCTGCCGGTTCTGTACGGTGAAATGCGCGTGGGGTCACGCGTGGTTTCTCAGGAGATCAGCACGGCAGACGAAGGGGATGGTGGTCAGGTTGTGGTGATTGGTCGCTGATGCAAAATGTTTTATGTGAAACCGCCTGCGGGCGGTTTTGTCGTTTATGGAGCATGACGAATGGGTAAAGGCAGCAGTAAGGGGCATACCCCGCGCGAAGCGAAGGACAACCTGAAATCCACGCAGTTGCTGAGTGTGATCGATGCCATCAGCGAAGGGCCGATTGAAGGTCCGGTGGATGGATTAAAAAGCGTGCTGCTGAACAGTACGCCGGTGCTGGACAGTGAGGGGAATACCAACATCTCCGGTGTCACGGTGGTGTTCCGGGCAGGTGAGCAGGAGCAGACACCGCCGGAGGGATTTGAATCCTCCGGCTCCGAGACGGTGCTGGGTACGGAAGTGAAATATGAAACGCCGATCACCCGGACCATCACGTCGGCAAACATTGACCGACTGCGTTTTACTTTCGGCGTGCAGGCACTGGTGGAAACCACCTCAAAGGGGGACCGGAATCCGTCGGAAGTCCGCCTGCTGGTTCAGATACAGCGTAACGGTGGCTGGGTGACGGAAAAAGACATCACCATTAAGGGCAAAACCACCTCGCAGTATCTGGCCTCGGTGGTGGTGGATAACCTGCCGCCGCGCCCGTTTAATATCCGGATGCGCAGGATGACGCCGGACAGCACCACAGACCAGCTGCAGAACAAAACGCTCTGGTCGTCATACACCGAAATCATCGATGTGAAACAGTGCTACCCGAACACGGCACTGGTCGGCGTGCAGGTGGACTCGGAACAGTTCGGCAGCCAGCAGGTGAGCCGTAATTATCATCTTCGCGGGCGCATTCTGCAGGTGCCGTCGAACTATAACCCGCAGACGCGGCAATACAGCGGTATCTGGGACGGAACGTTTAAGCCAGCATACAGCAACAACATGGCCTGGTGTCTGTGGGATATGCTGACCCACCCGCGCTACGGCATGGGGAAACGTCTTGGTGCGGCGGATGTGGATAAATGGGCGCTGTATGTCATCGGCCAGTACTGCGACCAGTCAGTGCCGGACGGCTTTGGCGGCACGGAGCCGCGCATCACCTGTAATGCGTACCTGACCACACAGCGCAAGGCGTGGGATGTGCTCAGTGATTTCTGCTCGGCGATGCGCTGTATGCCGGTATGGAACGGGCAGACGCTGACGTTCGTGCAGGACCGACCGTCGGATAAGGTGTGGACCTATAACCGCAGTAATGTGGTGATGCCGGATGATGGCGCGCCGTTCCGCTACAGCTTCAGCGCCCTGAAGGACCGCCATAATGCCGTTGAGGTGAACTGGATTGACCCGAATAACGGCTGGGAGACGGCGACAGAGCTTGTTGAAGATACGCAGGCCATTCTCCGTTACGGTCGTAACGTCACGAAGATGGATGCCTTTGGCTGTACCAGCCGGGGGCAGGCACACCGCGCCGGGCTGTGGCTGATTAAAACGGAACTGCTGGAAACGCAGACCGTGGACTTCAGCGTGGGTGCCGAAGGGCTTCGCCATGTACCGGGCGATGTCATTGAAATCTGTGATGATGACTATGCCGGTATCAGCACCGGTGGTCGCGTGCTGGCGGTGAACAGCCAGACCCGGACGCTGACGCTCGACCGTGAAATCACGCTGCCATCCTCCGGTACCACGCTGATAAGCCTGGTTGACGGAAGTGGCAATCCGGTCAGCGTGGAGGTCCAGTCCGTCACCGACGGCGTGAAGGTAAAAGTGAGCCGTGTTCCTGACGGCGTTGCCGAATACAGCGTGTGGGGGCTGAAGCTGCCGACGCTGCGCCAGCGCCTGTTCCGCTGTGTGAGTATCCGTGAGAACGACGACGGCACGTATGCCATCACCGCCGTGCAGCATGTACCGGCAAAAGAGGCCATCGTGGATAACGGGGCGCACTTTGACGGCGACCAGAGCGGCACGGTGAATGGTGTCACGCCGCCAGCGGTGCAGCACCTGACCGCCGAAGTCACCGCAGACAGCGGGGAATATCAGGTGCTGGCGCGCTGGGACACGCCGAAGGTGGTGAAGGGCGTGAGCTTCCTGCTTCGCCTGACCGTGGCAGCGGATGACGGCAGTGAGCGGCTGGTCAGCACGGCCCGGACGGCGGAAACCACTTACCGCTTCAGGCAGCTGGCGCTGGGGCGTTACACGCTGACGGTCCGGGCGGTAAATGCCCGGGGACAGCAGGGCGATCCGGCGTCGGTATCGTTCCGGATTGCCGCACCGGCAGCGCCGTCGCGGATTGAGCTGACGCCGGGCTATTTTCAGATAACCGCCACGCCGCATCTTGCCGTTTATGACCCGACGGTACAGTTTGAGTTCTGGTTCTCGGAAAAGCGGATTACCGATATCAGGCAGGTTGAAACCACAGCCCGCTATCTTGGCACGGCGCTGTACTGGATAGCCGCCAGTATCAATATCAAACCGGGCCATGATTATTATTTTTACGTTCGCAGTGTGAACACCGTTGGCAAATCGGCATTTGTGGAGGCTGTTGGCCAGCCGAGTGATGATGCATCCGGCTATCTGGATTTTTTCAAAGGCGAGATAGGGAAAACCCATCTGGCTCAGGAGCTGTGGACGCAGATTGATAACGGTCAGCTTGCGCCTGACCTGGCTGAAATCAGGACGTCCATTACGGATGTCAGCAATGAAATCACGCAGACCGTCAATAAGAAACTGGAAGACCAGAGTGCAGCGATCCAGCAGATACAGAAGGTTCAGGTTGATACAAATAATAACCTGAACAGCATGTGGGCTGTGAAGCTGCAGCAGATGCAGGACGGACGCCTTTATATCGCGGGTATTGGTGCCGGTATTGAAAACACCCCTGACGGCATGCAGAGTCAGGTGCTGCTGGCGGCAGACAGGATTGCGATGATTAATCCTGCGAATGGCAACACAAAGCCGATGTTTGTTGGTCAGGGCGATCAGATATTCATGAATGAAGTGTTCCTGAAATATCTGACGGCTCCCACCATTACCAGCGGCGGTAATCCTCCGGCATTTTCCCTGACACCGGACGGGCGGCTGACGGCGAAAAATGCCGATATCAGCGGTAGCGTGAATGCGAACTCCGGGACGCTCAACAACGTCACGATTAACGAGAACTGTCGGGTTCTGGGAAAACTGTCCGCGAACCAGATTGAAGGCGATCTCGTTAAAACAGTGGGCAAAGCTTTCCCCCGGGACTCCCGTGCACCGGAGCGGTGGCCATCAGGGACCATTACCGTCAGGGTTTATGACGATCAGCCGTTTAACCGGCAGATTGTTATTCCGGCGGTGGCTTTCAGCGGTGCCAGACATGAGCAGGAGAACAGCGATACTTATTCGTCATGCCGCCTGATAGTGAAGAAAAACGGTGCTGAAATTTATAACCGTACCGCGCTGGATAATACGCTGGTTTACAGTGGTGTTATTGATATGCCTGCTGGTCGCGGCCACATGACGCTGGAGTTTTCTGTATCAGCATGGTGGGTAAATGGCTGGTATCCCACAGCAAGTATCAGCGATTTGCTGGTTGTTGTGATGAAGAAAGCCACTGCAGGCATCACGATTAGCTGAATTTTATAACCCCAATACGGGCGCCAGAAATGGCGCCTTTTTTATTGCAGAAAAGCGAGAGGTAATTATGCGTAAATTATGTGCTGTTATTCTGTCCGCAGTAGTCTGGCTGGTTGCCGTTGGTACGCCAGCGAGCGCAGCAGAGCATCAGTCCACACTAAGCGCCGGGTATCTTCAGACCCATACTGATATGCCAGGCAGCGATGACCTGAAGGGCATTAACGTGAAATACCGTTATGAATTTACGGACACGCTGGGGCTGGTGACGTCATTCAGTTATGCCAATGCCAAAGATGAGCAAAAAACGCATTACAGCGATACCCGCTGGCATGAAGATTCAGTGCGTAACCGCTGGTTCAGCATGATGGCGGGGCCGTCTGTACGCGTGAATGAATGGTTCAGCGCGTATGCGATGGCGGGTGTGGCTTACAGCCGTGTGTCGACTTTCTCCGGGGATTATCTCCGCGTAACTGACAACAAGGGGAAAACGCACGACGTGCTGACCGGAAGTGATGACGATCGCCACAGCAACACGTCTCTGGCGTGGGGGGCTGGCGTGCAGTTTAACCCGACCGAATCCGTGGCCATTGATATTGCTTATGAAGGCTCCGGCAGTGGCGACTGGCGCACTGACGGTTTCATCGTGGGTGTCGGTTATAAATTCTGATTAGCCAGGTAACACAGTGTTATGACAGCCCGCCGGTTCAGGCGGGCTTTTTTGTGGAGTGGATATGGCAGCAGTAAAAATCTCAGGTGTGCTGAAAGATGGTGCGGGAAAACCAATACAGAACTGCACTATTCAACTGAAGGCAAAGCGTAACAGCACCACGGTACTGGTGAACACGGTGGCCTCTGAAAATCCGGATGAAGCCGGGCGTTACAGCATGGATGTTGAGCATGGCCAGTACAGCGTCATCCTGCTGGTTGAAGGTTTTCCGCCTTCACATGCCGGGACCATTACCGTCTATGAAGGTTCCAGACCAGGTACGCTGAATGATTTTCTCGGTGCCATGACGGAGGATGATGCCCGTCCGGAGGCACTGCGCCGTTTTGAGCTGATGGTGAATGAAGTGGCACGTCATGCCGGAGCGTCATCACAGAGTGCAGCGGCGGCAAAGAAATCCGAAACGGCAGCAGCCTCATCGAAGAATGCGGCGAAAACCTCAGAAACGAATGCAGCTAACAGCGCACAGGCGGCAGCGGCCTCGCAGACTGCATCGGCAAACTCCGCGACAGCAGCCAAAAAATCAGAAACCAGCGCGAAAAATAGCGAGACAGCCACAAAGGCCAGCGAAAAAAACGCAAAATCCAGCCAGACGGCAGCGAAAACCAGTGAGACGAATGCCAAAGACAGTGAAGCCAACGCAAAGGTGAGCGAAACAGCGGCGGCGAACTCGGCGAAAGCATCGGCAGCAAGCCAGACGGCAGCAAAAGCAAGTGAAGATGCTGCCAGAGAATACGCAAACCAGACAGCAGAGCCGTACAGATATGTTTTACAGCCGCTGCCGGATGTGTGGATACCCTTTAATGATTCGCTGGATATGATTACGGGCTATTCTCCGGGTTATAAAAAAGTGAAGATTGGTGATAATGTGGTTCAGGTTGCCAGTGATAAACAGGTTAATTTCAGTCGCGCATCAACGGCAACATATATCAACAAATCTGGCGAACTGAAAACGGCGGAAATTAATGAGCCGCGATTTGAGTGTGATGGCCTGCTTATTGAGGGACAAAGAACGAACTTCTTCCAGAACAGTACAGACCCTTCGAAGTGGAATAAGTCAACTTCACTGGACGTTACAGAAACAGGCACAGATAGTTTCGGGTTTAATTATGGTCGGTTTGTCGTACAGGATTCGATTGTTGGTACAAGTAAAGCGCATACCATTATCGGACTGTATTCGAGTACCGGAGGGGTTGATACTTCAGGGGACGAAAAGCATGTAACTATATCCTGTCGGGTAAAAAGTGAAGTTGATAATATCGCCGTTCGTATTTTATTTGAACATTATGATGGGGAGGTAAGGACATCAATAGGAGCAGCAAACCTGAACCTTACCACCCGCATAATTAGCAAGACAGGTCAGACAAGCCGTGTTACAGCAAGGTCTGTTAAGGATGATGCAACTGGCTGGATATTTTTTGAGGCTACATTAAAAGCAGATACAACAGAAAATACGGTTGGTGGTTTTGTCCAGTATTCTCCGGATACAGGGCAGATGGTTACATCAGGGGATTATCTCGATGTAACCACTCCACAGATTGAGGCTGGTACAGGCACATCATCTTTTATTGTTACGGGGACGACACCGGCAACGCGGGCAAGCGATATGGTGACAGTCCCAATCAAGAATAACCTTTATAATCTTCCTTTTACGGTTCTTTGTGAGGTACATAAGAACTGGTATAAAACGCCAAATGTAGCGCCGCGTGTTTTTGATACCGGCGGTCATCAAACCGGAGCGGGGATCGTAATGGGGTTTGGTTCATCAGGTGGGTACGACGGTTTTCCGTATTGCGATATAGGTGGTTCAGACCGACGAATAAATGAAAATGCCGGGCTGGAAAAAATGCTTATTGGTATGCGGGTAAAGTCCGAACGGTCCACATGTGTAGTCAGTAACGGTAAGTTAAGCAGCGAAACTAAAACCAAATGGGAATATATCCGGAGTACAGCAACCATTCGCATTGGTGGACAAACTACAGCAGGATTACGCCATTTATTTGGGCATGTGAGGAATTTTCGTCTCTGGCATAAAGAGCTAACAGATGCGCAGCTTGGGGAGGTTGTGGAGTGAGAGATTTCACGTTGCGTTTCAGTGATAAAGCAGATTTCAGGGCATTTCTCAGGAAACTTAACTGGGAAGAGGACGAAGAGCTGCAGAATGCCGTTCTGGTTGATGAGATTGGTTTTACGTTCAGGGAGACAGATGTTTCTGATGACGGAGAACCAGAATACACGCGAAACGAAGGGTACTTTGTTAATATCCGTCTTCTTGACGATGGATTTGAGGATTCCGTGTTCCGTGAGTGGGTGGTTACACCAGAGCGCCCGCTCAGGGAGTGGTTTTAAGGATAGCAGATGGATATCACGTCGATACTTCATGCGCTTTGTGCCATAGCGGTGCAGGTACTGGCTGGTCTTTTTACCGGAAACTGGGCTTACGGGGCGATAGCCGGTTGTACGTTCTTCATTGCGCGTGAACACACCCAGGCAGAATATCGCTGGATTGAAATGTTCGGGCATGGCAAGCGGATTAACATGCCGTGGTGGGGCGGTTTTGATCCACGTGCATGGGATGTGGCAAGCCTGATGGATTTTGCTGTGCCGGTGGTGGCGTGTCTGCTGGTCTGGCTGTTTATCCGTTAAACATAAAAAGCCGCAGCAACTTGTCATGGCAGAATACTGCGGCTGGCTGGTGAACTTCCGATAGTGCGAGTATTGAATGATTTCCAGCCGTTATCGATTTTACGTATTAATTAATGAACAAACCACTCGTCAGCAGACTCCCAGGTATCTTTCAGAGTTTCCTGAACAAAAGTTTTAGCTGAATCTTTATCGGCGGTGCGCGTAACAGAAAGGCCATCGTTGCTGGTGGCTTTTACGATCACCTCTACATCGTCATAACGCTTACTGATGCGTCGAGTTAATTCTTCCTTTAACGCATCCACAGCACCGTTTGGCATTTTAGTCATTTTCTCTTTGGCTATGCAGATCTCAATACGCATAAAAATCCCTCTATACTGTGTTTGTATACAGTATTATTTTTAACTGTATGAATAAACAGTGTCAAGAGGTCTTATTTCTGCTCCTTTGGAGTTCTTCAAAACGATTATGTAAAGATTTTGGATACAGTTCGGTATATACCTGCCATAGCACGTTTAATGAACGATGCCCTGTAACCTGGGCGACTTCCTCAATACTAAAACCAGCCTCAAATAAGCGACTTGCCCCTTCTCTACGCAAATCATGGTATCGCAGATCTTTAATACCTAATTTGCTTCTTACCCTCTGAAATCCTGCGGTAACAGAAGTGCTGTTGTATGGAAAAATGAATTCAGATTTTTTGGGTTGTCGTTGGACGATATCCCAGGCTTCCCCAAGCAAGGCCACTTTCATATGGTTACCTTCCTTTTTACGTGGATCTTTCCTGTCTCTTACTAGTATAGATTTTTGTTCCTGGTCGAGATCTTCCCATCGTAACCGGCATACTTCTCCGATTCGCATACAGGACCACACAGAAAATTTGAGGATATCAACGAACGGAATTTTTGAGCATTTATGAGTAGATCGTTGTTGAAGGCCTTCAATGAGCATGTCTAGTTCATCAGATGCTGGTCTACGATTACGACGATTTGATTTACCAATTAAACCAAGTTTAAGTAGATATGGACGAGCGGCTTTTGCTGGGTTTGATGTGTAATTAATTCCGTATACAGGTTTGGCTGCATCCAGAACACTGCCAAGATAACTAACATCGTGGCTAACAGTAGCTGGACCTGCACCGGCGTTGTTTCTCAACCTGCAATGTTCTATTACGTCATTTTCTGTTAATTCAGATAGTCTGATCGCAGAAATGTCACTATCCATAAGTAGTTCCAGCACATATCTTTTAGTACGGCCTGCTTTACCTCCGGCATTTGGGTCATTTAAATATTTGCGTAGTAAGTCACGGACTGTAAGCCCGTCAACAGCATTTGATGATGGAATGCCATGTAGATCTAATTCCATCACTTTCTGTGTGCCCCATGTTTTGGCATGAGCATGTTTAGGGAATGTTTTGCTTTCCCTGTAAGTGATAACCCCTTTTTCTTTGATAATCACATTACAGCGATAGCGTGGTGTGCCATCGGATTTTAGTCGTTTCTCTATGTTATAGTACGCCATTACACGACCTCGTTATTTCGGGTTCCCATAAAACGTGGGAACCTGTGCGGGAACCTAACGCGAGAAAAATAGCCTGAAATGTTCAAAAATGCACGATAATCATGAAACACAAAAAATTAATCAAACCAGCGTGATGCCTGAAAAAAATGGTGTTTACTGGAATTCTCGGTTTAGCATTGCTCCTATGCTCGACTGGACGGACAGACATTGCCGCTATTTCTTGCGTCTGCTTTCCCGCAATACGTTGCTGTATACCGAAATGGTGACCACAGGGGCGATTATTCACGGTAAAGGTGATTACCTGGCGTACAGTGAAGAAGAACATCCGGTAGCGTTGCAACTGGGCGGTAGCGATCCGGCGGCGCTGGCGCAGTGTGCAAAGCTGGCAGAAGCGCGCGGATATGATGAGATCAACCTGAATGTCGGCTGCCCGTCTGACCGGGTGCAGAACGGCATGTTTGGTGCGTGTCTGATGGGTAATGCGCAGCTGGTTGCCGACTGCGTGAAAGCGATGCGCGATGTGGTGTCGATTCCGGTGACGGTGAAAACGCGTATTGGCATCGACGACCAGGACAGCTATGAATTTCTCTGCGATTTCATCAACACCGTTTCCGGCAAAGGCGAGTGTGAGATGTTCATCATCCACGCACGTAAAGCCTGGCTTTCGGGGTTAAGCCCGAAAGAAAACCGTGAAATCCCGCCGCTCGATTATCCGCGAGTGTATCAATTGAAGCGTGACTTTCCGCATCTGACAATGTCGATTAACGGTGGTATCAAGTCGCTGGAAGAGGCTAAAGCGCATTTGCAACATATGGATGGCGTGATGGTCGGGCGCGAAGCGTATCAGAATCCGGGTATTCTGGCGGCGGTAGACCGAGAGATCTTTGGTTCCTCGGATACCGATGCCGATCCGGTGGCGGTAGTGCGCGCCATGTATCCGTACATTGAGCGTGAACTCAGCCAGGGGACGTATCTTGGCCATATTACCCGGCATATGCTGGGCTTGTTCCAGGGTATTCCTGGCGCGCGGCAGTGGCGGCGTTATTTAAGTGAAAATGCCCATAAAGCGGGTGCAGACATTAATGTGCTGGAACACGCGCTCAAACTGGTGGCGGATAAGCGTTAACTTTTCACCAAAAAGTAGTCAAATTCACCACGCCCTGCGCACCGTCGCGGGGCGTTTTGCTGTTAAATCAATAGATTATTTTTGGCATGATTCTTGTAATGCCAGCAAGAGATTTCATATTTGGGAGAGCATCATGCTGGAACTACTTTTTGTGATTGGCTTTTTTGTCATGTTGATGGTCACCGGCGTTTCGTTGCTGGGCATTATCGCCGCGCTGGTTGTGGCGACGGCCATTATGTTCCTCGGCGGTATGCTGGCATTGATGATTAAGTTGCTGCCGTGGTTACTCCTGGCGATTGCGGTGGTGTGGGTTATTAAGGCGATTAAAGCACCAAAAATGCCGAAATATCAGCGTTATGACCGCTGGCGTTACTAAGGGATTGTGCGGATGATCACAACCTAAGGTTTTATCCTTAGAACAAAATAGGAATTGATAATCAAATCTGTCACTATTGCGCCTCTAACAGATTCATCGTGCTGTACCCTACATACAGCCGAACTATAAAAAGAAAGGGCTTCCCAGGTGGAAGCCCTATTTCTTTTATGGAATCAACAGGCTGGAACCTTGCGTCGCCCGGCTTTCCAGAATCTCATGCGCACGCTGCGCATCCTTCAGCGGATATTTCTGCTGCTCGGCGACATCGACCTTAATCACACCGCTGGCAATCAAAGAGAACAGTTCATTACTGGCCTCGGTTAATTCCTCCCGCGTGGTGATATAGCCTTGCAGGGAAGGGCGTGTCACATACAACGAGCCTTTCTGATTGAGAATGCCTAAGTTCACGCCGGTAACCGCACCTGATGAGTTGCCAAAACTCACCATTAAGCCGCGGCGTTGCAGGCAATCCAGCGACCGTTCCCAGGTGTCTCTGCCCACGGAATCGTACACCACGCGCACTTTCTTACCGCCGGTGATCTCTTTTAACCGCTCGACCAGATCCTCTTCACGATAGTTAATAACCTGCCACGCGCCCGCTTTTAGCGCGCTCTGCGCTTTTTGCGCGGTTCCTACGGTGCCGATAAGTTTCGCGCCCAGGGCTTTTGCCCACTGGCAGGCAATTAAGCCAACGCCGCCAGCCGCTGCGTGGAACAGGAACTGTTCATCGGGTTTAATTTCATAGGTTTTGCGCAGCAGATAATAAACCGTTAAGCCTTTCAGGAAGGATGCCGCAGCTTGCTCAAAAGAAATTGCCGCAGGCAGAATCGCCGCTTTATCCGCATTAATGTTATGCACAGAGCTGTAAGCGCCTAACGCCGACTGCGCATAGACTACACGATCGCCTGCCTTAATATGCTTTACACCACTGCCGACTTTACTCACGATGCCTGCCGCTTCGGTACCTAATCCGCTGGGTAGTGATGGCGGCGGGTAAAGGCCGCTGCGGATATACGTGTCGATAAAATTGATGCCGATGGCTTTATTTTCGACCTGGATTTCATTCTCCGCCGGATCGGCAGGAGTGAACTCTACGGCTTGAAGTACTTCCGGGCCACCGTGCTTGTGAAATTCAATTCGTGTTGCCATGTGTCCTCCAGAACGTATCGTCAGGGTCTGCTTCATATGGTAAAGTTTCGACCCATTCTTTATCTCGGTAACTCCATTCACTATGGCAGGAAATAAACCCTTCAACAAACAGCAGGCTGAACCCCGCGAACGCGATCCACAAGTTGCCGGGCTGAAAGTGCCTCCGCACTCGATCGAAGCGGAGCAGTCGGTGTTGGGCGGTTTAATGCTGGATAACGAACGCTGGGACGATGTAGCCGAGCGTGTGGTGGCAGACGATTTTTACACCCGCCCACACCGTCATATCTTTACTGAAATGGCGCGTTTACAGGAAAGCGGTAGTCCTATCGATCTGATTACCCTTGCGGAATCGCTGGAACGCCAGGGGCAACTCGATAGCGTCGGTGGTTTCGCTTATCTGGCGGAGCTGTCAAAAAATACGCCAAGTGCGGCGAACATCAGTGCTTATGCTGACATCGTGCGTGAACGTGCCGTTGTTCGCGAGATGATTTCGGTTGCGAATGAGATTGCCGAAGCCGGTTTTGATCCGCAGGGGCGCACCAGCGAAGATCTGCTGGACCTGGCTGAATCCCGCGTCTTTAAAATTGCCGAAAGTCGTGCAAACAAAGACGAAGGGCCGAAGAACATCGCTGATGTGCTCGACGCCACGGTGGCGCGTATTGAGCAGTTGTTTCAGCAGCCACACGATGGCGTTACCGGGGTAAACACCGGTTATGACGATCTCAACAAAAAAACCGCTGGCTTGCAGCCGTCGGATTTGATCATCGTCGCCGCGCGTCCGTCGATGGGTAAAACAACATTTGCGATGAACCTCGTCGAAAACGCGGCGATGTTGCAGGATAAACCGGTACTTATCTTCTCGCTGGAGATGCCATCAGAACAGATTATGATGCGTTCTCTGGCGTCGCTGTCGCGCGTTGACCAGACTAAAATCCGTACCGGGCAGCTCGATGACGAAGACTGGGCGCGCATTTCCGGCACCATGGGTATTTTGCTCGAAAAACGCAATATCTATATCGATGACTCCTCCGGCCTGACGCCAACGGAAGTGCGTTCCCGCGCGCGCCGTATTGCCCGTGAACACGGCGGCATCGGGCTTATCATGATCGACTACCTGCAACTGATGCGCGTACCGGCGCTTTCCGATAACCGTACGCTGGAAATTGCAGAAATCTCCCGCTCGCTGAAAGCACTGGCGAAAGAACTGAACGTGCCGGTGGTGGCGCTGTCCCAGTTGAACCGTTCTCTGGAACAACGTGCCGACAAACGTCCGGTCAACTCCGACCTGCGTGAATCTGGCTCTATCGAGCAGGATGCGGACTTGATCATGTTTATCTATCGTGATGAGGTGTATCACGAAAACAGTGATTTAAAAGGCATCGCGGAAATTATTATCGGTAAACAACGTAACGGCCCAATCGGGACGGTACGCCTGACCTTTAACGGTCAATGGTCGCGCTTCGACAACTATGCGGGGCCGCAGTACGACGACGAATAATAATTATTTTATGAATTAGGTAATTAAAGCAAACACTTATCAAGGAACACAAATGCAAGCGGCAACTGTTGTGATTAACCGCCGCGCTCTGCGACACAACCTGCAACGTCTTCGTGAACTGGCTCCTGCCAGTAAAATGGTTGCGGTGGTGAAAGCGAACGCTTATGGTCACGGTCTTCTTGAGACCGCGCGAACGCTCCCCGATGCTGACGCCTTTGGCGTAGCCCGTCTCGAAGAAGCTCTGCGACTGCGTGCGGGGGGAATCACCAAACCTGTACTGTTACTCGAAGGCTTTTTTGATGCCAGAGATCTACCGACGATTTCTGCGCAACATTTTCATACCGCCGTGCATAACGAAGAACAGCTGGCTGCGCTGGAAGAGGCTAGCCTGGACGAGCCGGTAACCGTCTGGATGAAACTCGATACCGGTATGCACCGTCTGGGCGTAAGGCCGGAACAGGCTGAGGCGTTTTATCATCGCCTGACCCAGTGCAAAAACGTTCGTCAGCCGGTGAATATCGTCAGCCATTTTGCGCGCGCGGATGAACCAAAATGCGGCGCAACCGAGAAACAACTCGCTATCTTTAATACCTTTTGCGAAGGCAAACCAGGTCTACGTTCCATTGCCGCATCGGGTGGCATTCTGCTGTGGCCACAGTCGCATTTTGACTGGGTGCGCCCGGGCATCATTCTTTATGGCGTCTCGCCGCTGGAAGATCGCTCCACCGGTGCCGATTTTGGCTGTCAGCCAGTGATGTCACTAACCTCCAGCCTGATTGCCGTGCGTGAGCATAAAGCCGGAGAGCCTGTTGGTTATGGTGGAACCTGGGTAAGCGAACGTGATACCCGTCTTGGCGTAGTCGCGATGGGCTATGGCGATGGTTATCCGCGCGCCGCGCCGTCCGGTACGCCAGTGCTGGTGAACGGTCGCGAAGTGCCGATTGTCGGGCGCGTGGCGATGGATATGATCTGCGTAGACTTAGGTCCACAGGCGCAGGATAAAGCCGGGGACCCGGTCATTTTATGGGGCGAAGGTTTGCCCGTAGAACGTATCGCTGAAATGACGAAAGTGAGCGCTTACGAACTTATCACGCGCCTGACTTCAAGGGTCGCGATGAAATACGTGGATTAATCGTTCTGTAATATTTGATTGTTTGTGCCGGATGCGGCGTGAATGCCTTATCCGGCCAATAAAATCCTACCAATTCAATAAGTTGATATTCTTTCATGCTCTTATGAAGGCCGTGCCTCTGGCGGATGTACGTTTGTCATGAGTCTCACTCTGTTGCTAATTGCCGTTCGCCCCTGAACATCCACTCGATCTTCGCCTTCTTCCGGTTTATTGTGTTTTAACCACCTGCCCGTAAACCTGGAGAACCATCGCGTGTTTCAAAAAGTTGACGCCTACGCTGGCGACCCGATTCTTACGCTTATGGAGCGTTTTAAAGAAGACCCTCGCAGCGACAAAGTGAATTTAAGTATCGGTCTGTACTACAACGAAGACGGAATTATTCCCCAACTGAAAGCCGTGGCGGATGCGGAAGCGCGCCTGAATGCGCAGCCTCATGGCGCTTCGCTTTATTTACCGATGGAAGGGCTTAATAGCTATCGCCATGCCATTGCGCCGCTGCTGTTTGGTGCGGACCATCCGGTACTGCAACAACAGCGCGTAGCAACCATTCAAACCCTTGGCGGCTCAGGGGCATTGAAAGTGGGCGCAGATTTCCTGAAACGCTACTTCCCGGAATCAGGCGTCTGGGTCAGCGATCCTACCTGGGAAAACCACGTAGCAATATTCGCCGGGGCTGGATTCGAAGTGAGTACTTACCCCTGGTATGACGAAGCGACTAACGGCGTGCGCTTTAATGACCTGTTGGCGACGCTGAAAACATTACCTGCCCGCAGTATTGTGTTGCTGCATCCATGTTGCCACAACCCAACGGGTGCCGATCTCACTAATGATCAGTGGGATGCGGTGATTGAAATTCTCAAAGCCCGCGAGCTTATTCCATTCCTCGATATTGCCTATCAAGGATTTGGTGCCGGTATGGAAGAGGATGCCTACGCCATTCGTGCCATTGCCAGCGCTGGATTACCCGCTCTGGTGAGCAATTCGTTCTCGAAAATTTTCTCCCTTTACGGCGAGCGCGTCGGCGGACTTTCTGTTCTGTGTGAAGATGCCGAAGCCGCAGGCCGCGTACTGGGGCAATTGAAAGCAACAGTTCGCCGCAACTACTCCAGCCCGCCGAATTTTGGTGCGCAGGTGGTGGCTGCAGTGCTGAATGACGAGGCATTGAAAGCCAGCTGGCTGGCGGAAGTAGAAGAGATGCGTACTCGCATTCTGGCAATGCGTCAGGAACTGGTGAAGGTATTAAGCACAGAGATGCCAGAACGCAATTTCGATTATCTGCTTAATCAGCGCGGCATGTTCAGTTATACCGGTTTAAGTGCCGCTCAGGTTGACCGACTACGTGAGGAGTTTGGTATTTATCTCATCGCCAGCGGTCGCATGTGTGTCGCCGGGTTAAATACGGCAAATGTACAACGTGTGGCAAAGGCGTTTGCTGCGGTGATGTAATGCAGGAAAGCAGGCTGGAGTTACCCAGCCTGCAGTGAAATTAAACTGTCGTCGCTTTCACTCTTTCTTTATAGATGATTTTTTTGATGCCATCGTTCTACGTGAGAGGTAATAAAACGTTGTTAGTTCTAACTTGTTAAGTTTATCCCAATGTTCTGGAGTGCTTTTCCCTGTTTTACCGTGTGGAGTAATAATTTCTGCACATCTAACCATTATTAAATTTAATAATAAGTATCGGGTTTGTTACGATAGAATTTTTCTATATCCTCAAGAATATGCTTTGCCTTATTGCCTGTGACTTTCTGAGATTCAATTATAGTATCGTTAAATTCTAATGTTAAAGAGAACTCTTTTTTTCCGCTTTGTGTAAGTTTAACCTTATATTGATTACCAATATCAAATAAAAAGGTCCTGTAATGAGAATAATCACCTTTAACCTCCTCGGCAAAACAGCAAAGCGTGCAAATATACATAAAGTCTTTCTTACCCCTGATTTTGTTAACTAAATCAATAAATGCATGAAAAACTTTATTTGCAATAGATCTTGATACTTCCTCTCCTGGTCTACAAAAATCTTTTGCAATTTTTAACTGTGTTTCTATATATAAAAAGAGATCTTTGGCATAAGAAAAATCTTTGGAATAAGAGATATCTTTATTATTTAGTGCATCTAGCTCAACAGGTAAAGATGTCATTTTGTTGCTATTCACATATGATATATTCATATCATCATCTCCATCGCGAGTAATAAAATTAATCACCATTGTAGGGTAGGGGGCTGGTCAATCAGAAATCATCTTTATAAACTTCGATTGTTTTTGTAATGCTGTATCATTAAGTTCATTAAATCGTACAGCAGATAAATGTTCTATCAAATTTCGCTCATTTGCAGAGGATTCATCATAATAAACGTAAAATTAATGTATCCTTCATTGAGGAATAAACATTTTTTTACAAAAAAACGACAGGAACGTATTTACTGGGTTAAATATAATCATCCTGCTTTTCATCACAAAAACCGCAGATAATCCTTCCTTTCCCCTGCTGCTGGCGTTATGGTCAGATGGTTTTTGCAACAAATCTCACAATAAAAAGTTTCAACATACTGACTATTTAGGGAAAAATATGCGCAAGATCACACAGGCAATCAGTGCCGTTTGCTTATTGTTCGCTCTAAACAGTTCCGCTGTTGCCCTGGCCTCATCTCCTTCACCGCTTAACCCTGGGACTAACGTTGCCAGGCTTGCTGAACAGGCACCAATTCATTGGGTTTCGGTCGCACAAATTGAAAATAGCCTCGCAGGGCGTCCGCCAATGGCGGTGGGGTTTGATATCGATGACACGGTACTTTTTTCCAGTCCGGGCTTCTGGCGCGGCAAAAAAACCTTCTCGCCAGAAAGCGAAGATTATCTGAAAAATCCTGTGTTCTGGGAAAAAATGAACAATGGCTGGGATGAATTCAGCATTCCAAAAGAGGTCGCTCGCCAGCTGATTGATATGCATGTACGCCGCGGTGACGCGATCTTCTTTGTGACTGGTCGTAGCCCGACGAAAACAGAAACGGTTTCAAAAACGCTGGCGGATAATTTTCATATTCCTGCCACCAACATGAATCCGGTGATCTTTGCGGGCGATAAACCAGGGCAAAATACAAAATCGCAATGGCTGCAGGATAAAAATATCCGAATTTTTTATGGCGATTCCGATAACGATATTACCGCCGCACGCGATGTCGGCGCTCGTGGTATCCGCATTCTGCGCGCCTCCAACTCTACCTACAAACCCTTGCCACAAGCGGGTGCGTTTGGTGAAGAGGTGATCGTCAATTCAGAATACTGACAGAGCGGGAGAGCGTGACACTCTCCCGAATGCTGTTTTTTTAATCACACCTTTATCCTTTCGCTGTCTTGCTGCAAACTGATTAAGAGAGTTTTATCAAGGAGCAGCACATGTGGTATCAAAAGACGCTCACGCTTAGCGCCAAATCTCGTGGGTTTCATCTGGTAACGGATGAAATTCTGAATCAGCTGGCTGATATGCCGCGCGTTAACATCGGTTTACTGCATCTGTTGCTGCAACATACCTCCGCCTCTCTGACACTTAATGAGAACTGCGATCCCACCGTACGCCACGACATGGAGCGTTTTTTCCTCCGCACCGTTCCCGACAACGGAAATTATGAGCATGACTATGAGGGAGCAGACGATATGCCTTCTCATATCAAATCCTCAATGCTGGGAACATCGCTTGTATTGCCGGTGCATAAAGGGCGTATTCAGACCGGCACCTGGCAAGGCATCTGGCTGGGGGAACATCGCATCCACGGCGGATCGCGTCGCATCATCGCGACACTACAAGGGGAGTAAAAAATGACCATTTCGGAGTTGCTACAATATTGCATGGCAAAACCAGGCGCAGAACAGAGCGTGCATAACGACTGGAAAGCGACGCAGATCAAAGTGGAAGATGTACTGTTTGCGATGGTGAAAGAAGTAGAAAATCGCCCGGCGGTTTCGCTGAAAACCAGCCCGGAGCTGGCGGAGCTGCTACGTCAGCAGCACAGCGATGTGCGTCCAAGCCGCCATCTGAATAAAGCGCACTGGAGCACCGTGTATCTCGACGGTTCGCTGCCAGATTCGCAAATCTATTATCTGGTGGATGCGTCTTATCAGCAGGCGGTGAATTTGCTGCCGGAAGAAAAACGTAAATTGCTGGTGCAACTCTGAAAGGAAAAGGCCGCTCAGAAAGCGGCCTTAACGATTACAGCATCGGCTTGAGGAAGCGTGCCGTATGCGAAGCTTCGCACTCCGCGACGGTTTCTGGCGTACCGGAGACGAGGATTTCGCCGCCGCCACTGCCGCCTTCTGGTCCCAGGTCGACAATCCAGTCAGCGGTTTTGATCACGTCGAGATTGTGCTCAATCACCACAATGGTGTTGCCCTGATCGCGCAGTTTATGCAGTACGTCGAGCAGTTGCTGAATATCGGCGAAGTGCAGACCGGTGGTCGGCTCGTCGAGAATATACAGCGTCTGCCCGGTGCCGCGTTTTGACAGCTCACGCGCCAGCTTCACGCGCTGGGCTTCACCACCAGAAAGTGTGGTTGCGGACTGCCCCAGGCGAATGTACGTCAGACCAACGTCCATCAACGTTTGCAGCTTACGCGCCAGAGCTGGCACCGCATCAAAGAACTCACGCGCCTCTTCGATGGTCATATCCAGCACTTCGTGGATGGTTTTGCCTTTGTACTTAATTTCCAGCGTTTCACGGTTATAGCGTTTACCTTTGCACTGGTCGCACGGCACGTAGATATCCGGCAGGAAGTGCATCTCGACTTTGATCACGCCGTCGCCCTGGCAGGCTTCACAGCGGCCGCCGCGCACGTTAAAGCTGAAGCGGCCCGGCGTGCGGTGACTGGAGTTCAGACGTGTGCTCTTCCGATCTGTATAGCCGCGCGCACGGGATTCCGGTACGCCCGCAAACAGTTCGCGCACAGGTGTAAACACGCCGGTATAGGTCGCCGGGTTAGAACGTGGAGTACGACCAATTGGGCTTTGGTCGATATCGATCACTTTATCGAAATGCTCCAGTCCCTGAATATCGCGATACGGTGCCGGTTCGGCGATGGTCGCCCCATTCAACTGGCGTTGGGCAATCGGGAACAGTGTGTCGTTAATCAGTGTCGATTTACCGGAACCTGAAACCCCTGTGATGCAGGTAAACAGACCGACTGGCAGCGTCAGCGTCACGTCCTTCAGGTTGTTGCCGCGTGCGCCTGTCAGCTTCAGCACTTTTTCCGGATTCGCCGGAACGCGTTTCTTCGGCACTTCAATCTTGCGTTTACCGCTCATGTACTGCCCGGTCAACGACTCCGGCACCGCCATAATCGCTTCCAGCGGACCTTCTGCGACCACTTCACCGCCGTGAACACCCGCACCAGGACCAATGTCGATCACATGGTCAGCGGCGCGAATTGCGTCTTCGTCGTGCTCCACCACAATCACGGTATTACCGAGATCGCGCAGATGGATAAGCGTACCCAACAGGCGCTCGTTATCGCGCTGGTGCAGGCCGATAGACG
>OOCW01000790.1_pt1 | contig 27134 bp, 20 predicted proteins | sample 1671201 | NCBI WGS metagenome assembly OOCW01 (sample SAMN06348132, study PRJEB24527) | human gut metagenome | biome: human gut; feature: ankylosing spondylitis patient; material: feces | host: Homo sapiens | place: China | collected 2015-10
ACAGAGGCTTATAGCCTCAGAGCAAACCACCCGTTAGACGGGTGGTGGTGATTTTATACCGAAGAAAGGAAGTATAATGGAAGAATTCAAATTGTACAGTATTTCGGATGAATATGTGGAATGGCTTCGAGAGGATTTCCCGAATGTATATTCCAACAAAGTGAATACAAGGAGCTAAGCAGAAAGCAATGAATGATATGACTGCGGGATATGTGAAATCGGCATTGGACTACAGGGCATTAGAATACAGATGTGATTTATTTGAGCAAAAGAGTAGCAGGTTATAGAATTTTTAGAAATCCTTCATTTTACTATAATTGTTTTCTGACAGATAAGGTGTTATCATAACATTATCAAGAAAAGCCAATCACCACAGGCGACATACAGTGATGATCCGGAGACGATTTTACCGCCCCCGCGCTGGCAGAAAGAAAGAGGCGCGTGTTTATGGAACAACATGATTTAAGTAAGATTCAAAAATTACAGGAGAAAGGAAAATCCGACAAGATCATCAAATATCTGAGTTCTTCCGATGACACGGTGGTGGTAGCCGCACTGGAAGCGTTGAGCCGGATCAAGGATGAAGACAGTGTCAACAGCATTGCCCACATGATCGACAATCCGAATACGAAGATCCGTGTCGAAGCAGCAAAAGCGTTAGGAAGCATCGGCACTGAATATGCCAAGACCTATCTACTGCACAGACTGAATGCAGAACAGGATGAGACTGTGAAGACAGCCATCAAGGAAGCACTTCACACTCTGGCAGAGCATCATTAATTTAATTTGCTTTACTCGTAGTTTTTCTACTTATACATTTTCCCTCTTATTGGCGTCCGGTTCATTCCGGGCGCCTTTTTTGCGAAATTTGGAAAAATCTTGCGACGGGTTCTGCTTGAAGCTACGATGCATATCTATTTATAATAGAACGGTACGTGAAAAAAGTAGTTTTGTAGTCATGGAGGTAGTTTAATGGAAAAATTAAACATTACAACTACAAAGGATAATGAAAAAGTATACAAAATCCTGGGGGATCTGATGAATGCCAACAAGGAATTCCAAATTATGATCACGGTTCCTTCTACGAAAAACGCCAAAGACAGCACAGTAAAAGCGACAGAAAAAAAGGAACAGACCCAGGAAGTCATCCATGACCTGGAAAAGGATGTCACGGATATGATCCATGAGATCGGAGTGCCGGCACATATCAAAGGGTATCAGTATCTGCGGGAAGCTATCATGATGTCGGTAGAGGATCCGGTAATGATCAGTTCTATCACAAAGATCCTGTATCCGACCATCGCCAAGCGGTTCCAGACCACACCCAGCCGCGTGGAGCGCGCTATTCGCCATGCCATTGAGGTTGCCTGGAGCAGAGGGCGCATGGAGACCCTGGATGCCATGTTCGGCTATACCATTGACACCGGCAAGGGCAAGCCCACCAACTCTGAATTCATTGCCCTGATCGCTGACAGGATCCGGCTTTCTTATCGATCCTGACAGACTCTAAAAGATTTGTAAATTGTCTCTGCCCTCTTTTCTACGAATCGTAAACATGGTATAATCAATCTATATTTTGAAATACAAGCCGTAGCATATGTGGAGGGTTTACATGAAAAAAATTCTTTTTGCCGCATCGGAAGGCGTACCTTTTATCAAGACCGGAGGACTTGCGGATGTCGTAGGATCTTTGCCGAAGTATATTGACAAGGAGTATTTTGATGTAAGAGTGTTTATCCCGAAGTATACCTGTATGAAGCAGGAGATGAAGGATAAGCTCAGGTATGTGACACATTTCTACATGGATTTCAACTGGCAGAATGTGTATGTAGGTGTTCTGGAGGCAGAGGAAGCCGGGGTGCATTATTATTTCATTGATAATGAGAGTTATTTCGGTGGTTTCAAGCCTTATGGGGATGATCCCAGATATGAGATCGAAAAGTATGCATATTTCTGCAAGGCAGTGCTGTCGGCATTACCGCTTTTGAATTTCCAGCCGGATCTGATCCATTGCCATGACTGGCAGACCGGTCTGATCCCGGTATACCTGAAGGAGCGTTTCCATGGCGGAGATTTCTACCGCAACATGAAGTCTGTGATCACCATACATAATCTGAAGTTCCAGGGAAAATGGGATGTGAAGACGGTACAGAGCATTACCGGATTGCCGGAGTATTATTTTACCTCTGACAAGCTGGAGGCTTATAAGGATGCAAATCTGTTAAAGGGCGGTATCGTATTCGCGGATGCAGTGACCACCGTAAGTGATACCTATGCGGAGGAGATCAAGACTCCGTTTTACGGTGAGGGCCTGGACGGATTGCTGCGTGCAAGAAGCCATGATCTGCGCGGCATTGTCAACGGTATCGACTATGGAGAGTTCAATCCGGAGACGGACAAAAATATCGTAAAAGCCTATAATGCAGTGAATTTCCGCAAGGAAAAGGTGAAGAATAAGCGTGCCCTGCAGGAAGAGCTTGGACTTCGCGTAGATGATAAGAAGATGATGATCGGTCTGGTATCCAGACTGACAGACCAGAAGGGTCTGGATCTGATCGCTTATGTCATGGATGAACTGTGTCAGGATGATATCCAGTTCGTGGTACTGGGCACCGGTGAGGAACGTTACGAAAATATGTTCCGTCATTTCGACTGGAAGTATGGAGACAAGGTGTCTGCCAATATTTATTATTCAGATGCACTGTCCCATAAAATCTATGCGGCTTGTGACGCTTACCTGATGCCGTCTCTGTTCGAGCCCTGCGGTCTGAGTCAGTTGATCGCGCTGCGCTACGGTACCGTACCTATCGTCAGAGAGACCGGCGGACTGAAGGATACCGTACAGCCTTACAATGAGTATGAGAGCACTGGTACAGGCTTCAGCTTTACGAATTACAATGCACATGAGATGCTGAATACGATCCGTTATGCGGAGCATATTTATTACGACAGGAAGAGAGAGTGGAATAAGATCGTGGATCGTGCCATGGCCACAGATTATTCCTGGAAAGTATCCGCCGGAAAATACCAGGAGATGTATGACTGGCTGATCGGATAAAGAACTGAAATAAGGTAAGATAACATATGGCAGATAAGAACAGTTCCAAGAACAATTTTATCATGCAGGCAGGTATTCTGGCGGCAGCCGGAATCATCAGCAGAATCATAGGGCTCCTTTACAGGGGCCCTTTACAGAGTGTCATTGGGAATCTGGGACTGGGGTATTACCAGTCTGCGTATAACTATTATACGATCATTCTGCTGATCTCCTCCTACAGTATTCCCTCGGCGATTTCCAAGGCGATTGCACAGAAGCTGGGAGAGAAGGAATACCGCAATGCCCATAGATTGTTCCATGGAGCCATGATCTATGTATTGGTGGTTGGCGGTATAGCCAGCCTTTTTCTGTTTTTCGGAGCGGGATTATTCGTGTCCGGAGCGGCGGTTACGGTACTTCGTACTTTTGCACCGACGATCTTCGTCTACGGTATTTTGGGAGTATTGCGTGGATATTTTCAGGCGCATAAGAGCATGGCGCAGACTTCCGTGTCACAGATTCTGGAGCAGATCGCCAATGCGGTAGTCAGCGTAGGTGCGGCATATCTTCTGATCCAAATGTTTATGGGAACGATGAAGGTTCCGACGGATCAGGCAGGGCAGGTGATGAGAGCAACCTATGGTGCTGTGGGAAGTGCACTGGGAACAGGTGTCGGCGTATTAGTGGCGCTGCTTTTTATGGCGGGAGTCTATGCTCTGAATCGTGGAATGATCCTGCGCAGAGTTCGGTATGACAGGCATACCCATGTGGACTCCTATGGTCAGATCTTCAAGACCATTACCATGGTAGTAACGCCGTTTATCTTAAGTACCGCCGTATATAATCTGAGCAGTACGGTCAACAACAGTATCTACACCAAATGGTATCCGTCCCTTCGCAATCTGGATACGGTATCTATTTATGAAAAATATGGTATTTTCTCCGGACAGTCCCTGACAATGTCCAATATTCCCATAGCCTTTGCATCTGCTATGGCTTCTGCCATGATCCCTTCCGTAGCACAGCTGATGGCAGCCCGGGATGTGAAGGGAGCCAGAGAGAAGATCGGACTGGCAGTGAAGACTACCATGGTGATCTCGATTCCCTGCGCTGTGGGACTTTTTGTACTGGCGAAGCCGGTGATCAGTCTGCTGTTCACGAATAAGACGGCAGAGGAATTGAATCTTGCGGCAGCTCTTTTAATGACATTGTCACTGTCGGTTATCTTTTATGCACTGTCGACTCTGAACAGTTCGATTTTGCAGGGACTTGGCAAAGTCAATACCCCGATCATCAATGCGGGGATCTCGCTGGTGGTGCAGACGGTGGCAGCAGTGCTGCTTCTGATGTTCACAAGACTGGATCTGTACAGCATTGCCATCGCTAATACGCTGTATTCCGGTATGATGTGTGTGCTGAACCAGTGGGCGGTAAGAAGAGCGGTAGGCTACCGGCAGGAGATCGTAAAGACTTTCGTCATTCCGGCGTTCGCCTCCGCGTTTATGGGAGCGGCAGCCTGGGCAATCTACGAGGGTCTGTATATGGTGACGAAGTCCATGCGGATCTCTGTCATTCCTGCGATCGTAATTGCTGCTGTAGTCTATTTTGTCATGCTGATATTGATGCGGGGCATCACGGAGCAGGAGCTTCGCAGCTTCCCGAAGGGATATCTGTTAGTGAAGGTAGCGAAGAAGTGCCGATTATTGAGATAATGAGAAGCGATGACAGCTACGATGCTCTAGGTGAAGAAACAGTGAAGAGAATAAGTACAGAAAGGAGTCTGCCTCATGACAATGTTATTGTCGAAGGCAGATTTTTGCGTACATGGGGCGTAGATATAAGGAGCATGCTGATTAAGCCCCGGGGAGATCGAGAGAGCGGGGCGCAGAGAGGCAAAGAAACAAAATAAGCCCTAGGAAGATTGAGGGAGCGGGGCGCAGAGAGGAAAAGAAGCTGATTAAGCCCCGGGGAGATCGAGAGAGCGGGGCGCAGAGAATCAAAGAAGCTGATTAAGCCCCGGGGAGATCGAGAGAGCGGGGCGCAGAGAGGAAAAGAAGCTGATTAAGCCCCCGGGGCATGAAACCACGGGGGCACAAAGTCAAGGTATATCATGGAATAGAAATGAAAAACTTTCAAATGTATCAATTATCTCTTGCAGAACGGATCCCCACCATTCTTGAATAATGTGATCATTTCTTGACCGACACTGATAGTGGAGGGCAGATCCGGGACATCCTCTCTGGAGAACCAGACAGCCTCGCCAAGCTCCGATTCCTGCAAAGTAATAGAAGGATCCCCCTCCAGCTTCGCGAAGAAGCCGATCATGGCGGAATCACTGAAGGACCAGGGCTGGGATTTGTAATAGACCAGATCGCTGACCTTTAAACCGACTTCTTCCATGATTTCCCGGCGGGCAGCACCTTTGAAGGTCTCACCGACTTCCACGAAGCCGGCCACCAGTGCCCAGTGACGATAGGAACCGCCGGCGTAACGGGTCAGCAGGATCTTGTCCCGCTCGGTATCCACGATGGCAATAATGACGGCTGGAGAGATCTTGGGATATTCAATCTGACCGCACTCCGGACAGATGCAGGCCCGTTCCGTAGTGCTAGGAACTGTGGGATGCCCGCAGCGGCCACAGAATTTCCGGTCCAGACGGAAACGATTGATCTGGGTGGCAGTGATTCCGGCAAATGCCAGATATTCCGGCTCAAAATTACGGAACATACCGGAAGCGTAGAGGTCTTCTTCCGGGAGCATGAGAGCACCGGCGTCCTCCGTCGTCTTGCGGAAGAATGCTCGGTCATCAATGGAAAAGAGATATTCACAGTCCAGAAAAAAACGTTCTATAGGCTGACGGATTCCCAAGAGTCCATGGACTTCTTCAAAAGTAGGAAGATATACTTGAGGGTGCTCAGAGATGCCGGCACCGGCGGAAGTATCCGTTACATCACTGTTTTCTGTATGGGAGGGCAGATAGACCTTTTCTCCGTCAAATAACAGCAGATAATCGGAAGGCTTTGGCTCCTGATTTCGGAATTCAGGATAGTATTTATGTGGTTCAATTTTATGGATCATCATAGGCATTTCTCCTTTTATGGCTATTTTTCAGAAAGTGTTCATAAGAATATAGTAGTCCACCGTGGGAGAACTGTCAAACGTAACAGTTCAGCCGCGCCGTTCACGGGAGTCGCGTTAACACGCTTTTATGTCACTTCGTGACTACCTTTGCTCATAGATTGGCGCTTAGCTCCTGCACATATTTGCCCGCAAAATCATGCAAGCATGATTTCTGCGCCCAGATATGTTCAGAACTGAACTGTTGTGGAAATTATTTGAGATTCCGGGATATTTGTGTTAAAATATTTTGTGACTGTTCTGAGGTGTTCATTTCTCGAATGCCCCTGTGAACAGTTACGGAATTTATCAGAAAATACAGCATGAGAGTACAAAAGTGAGTATCTCATGTGGAAACGAGGGATAGTATGTTACAGATGATCTTGCCGGAGGGAAGCAGTTCTCTCCTTGCTTTTTTTGGAATCCTTTTTGCTTTTGGAGCGACGGTACTGGCAACGGCGAAATTAAGTCCGTATCTGCCCAAGGATGCAGGAAGAGAATTTGCCCATGACGGAAAATTGTCTGCGGGGAAACCCAGAGGTGCCGGAATTATTTTTGTCATGGCATTTGTGGCATCCGTTCTGCTGTTTTCCCCTTTAAGCGCAGAGCTGGTGATCTATCTGCTGCTGATCGTGGTATGCATGATGACGGGATTTCTGGACGATGCTTCCAAGACTCCATGGGGTGAGTACAAAAAAGGTTTCTTAGATCTGTGCGTGGCGGCACTGGTAGCCATCACGTTCCTGAAATATAATTCCAACGTGGTGGAGCTGGCACTGTTTCATGTAAAGTTCACCCTGCCGCCTGTGGTATTCGCCATTCTCACGGTGATCCTGGTATGGACCTCCGTGAACGTGACCAACTGCTCCGATGGTGTGGACGGACTCTCCGGAACCCTCTCGATCATTACGATCATGTCCATCTATATCGTGGACCGTATGAAGGACGTCAATGAGACCTATTCTTTCCTGATCCTGCTGTTTGCCGTATGCATTCTGGGTTATCTGTGGTACAATGCAACACCCAGTAAGCTGATGATGGGAGATGCGGGTTCCCGGGCCATGGGATTGTTCATCAGCATCGCTATTTTAAAGAGCGGCTGTCCGTTTTTGTTTATTCCGCTGGCTCTGGTGCTGATTCTGGACGGAGGTTTGGGACTGCTTAAGGTTTCCCTGCTCCGCTTCCTGAAGATTCATATTTTGAAAAATGTGCGTACTCCCTTGCATGATCATGTGCGTAAGGTGTGGGACTGGTCCAATACACAGACTGTATTCCGTTTTGCCATTATTCAGATCATTCTGTCTCTGGCGGTAATCTACGCAATGCAGTTGTAGAATGCTGGGCACACCGGGACAGCATAGAGACTGCGACCGGTCATCCTCTGCAAGAAAAGAAGGTTGGCTGCCGGAAGGAAAAAGGTCGGTCGCCGGAGAAAAAGAAGGACGGCTGTTGGTAGAAAATCAGCATGTGCCGAGCCGGGAGAAAAACTGTCAATAAATGATATAAGTAATTGAACAGATAGAAATGGAGAAATTATGTACGATGAATTAACCCCCACTGACATTAAGAAAATGGAAGATGAGATCGAGTATCGTAAGCTGGTGGTGCGTCCCAAGGCACTGGAGGACGTGAAGGAAGCCAGAGCCCACGGAGATCTCAGTGAGAATTTTGAATATTATGCAGCGAAAAAATACAAGAATCAGAACGAGAGCCGGATCCGTTATCTGGAGAGAATGATCAAGACCGCAAAGGTGATCTCCGAGAACTCCGCCGTGGATGAGGTGGGCATCAACAACACTGTTACCGTGGAATTTATCGATGACGGCACCCAGGAGGATTACAAGATCGTGACCACCGTTCGCGGAAACTCACTGGAAGGTCTGATCAGCAACGAATCTCCTCTGGGCAAGGCACTGCTTGGCAAAAAAGTGGGTGATGTGGTCCATGTGCAGGTCAATGCCAATGTGGGCTATGACGTAGAGATCAAGGCACTGAAAAACACTGAGGATGACGGGGACAAGATCCGCAGCTTCTAATGCTTTGCGGACCCCACAAGCTATAGAAAGAAAGGGTAACTATTCAGAGCCTCATAACAATTACAGAATATTCTTGCGGATCCCGGTATTCAATGAATATTTTGCGATAGTTACAGGGCTTGGAACAGATACAAAAAAAGGAATTATAAGAATGAAAAAATATCTGCTGTTTGATCTGGACGGTACACTGACAGATCCCAAAATTGGAATTACGACCTGCGTGCAGTATGCGCTGCACTCTTTCGGTATTGAGGAACCGGATCTGGACAAGCTGGAGCCTTTTATCGGACCGCCCTTACGGGACAGCTTTATGGAATTCTACGGTTTTACCGCTGAGCAGGCGGAGGAGGCCGTGGCAAAATACAGAGAGCGTTTTCAGAATACGGGTATTTTTGAAAATGAAGTTTATGCCGGTATTCCGGAGATGCTGAAGAACCTGCAATCCAAGGGCTATTTTCTGGCACTGGCTTCCAGCAAACCCCAGATCTATGTAGAACGCATACTGGAGCATTTTGATCTGAAAAAATATTTTGCCGTGGTGGTAGGCAGTGAGCTGGACGGCACCAGAGAGACGAAGGATCAGGTGGTGCAGGAGACCCTGCATCAGCTGTTCAAGGAGAATCCCATAGAGCCGGATCAGGTCTACATGATCGGTGACAGAAAGTTCGATGTGGAAGGAGCCAGAGCGTTGGGCGTGGAGAGCGTGGGCGTGACTTATGGCTACGGAAGCAAGGAAGAGTTAAAGGAAGCAAAAGCGGACTACATCGTACAATCCGTGGAAGAACTGGAAAAATTTCTGCTTCGCGGCAGCGAGGAACTGGTGAACAGCAATCCCGACAATAAAAAGAAAAATCCCATGTACCAGAGAATCTGGACCATGGTGTATTCGTTCCTGATGTTTATCCTGGTGCGCAATGCGGTGCAGTATGCGCTGCTGGCACTGTTGTATCAGCTGGCACAGTCCGGTGCTTCCGGTGGACTGGTAGATCTGCTGATCCTGCGGGATGAGACCGGCGCCTATAACGGCTATTCCGGAGATGTCTCCAGTATCATAGCGGCACTGGGCTTCATCGGCGGAGCACTGGCGGTATGGTCCACGGCAAAGCTTCTGATCACGAAGAACAAAGAGGATATGCATTTAAGCCATCTGAAAAAAGAAGGTAAGGCAAAATATGCCCTGCTGGTGGCAGTCACCATCGGTGCCGTTATCGGTTTCAACCTCCTGTTTGAACTTCTGGGTGTGACCAATAAATCCGAAGCCTATACCGAAGTTGCAACCCAGCAATATTCTGCACACTTTATTGTGGGTATTCTGGTATTCGGCTTTATCTCTCCGATTGCGGAGGAATTACTGTTCCGTGGAGTGATTTATGGTTACCTGCGCAGATTTATGGATCTGAAGCTTGCTATAGCTCTGTCCGCACTGATCTTCGGTGTGTACCACATGAACTACGTGCAGGGCATCTACGGCTTTCTCATTGGCTGCCTCATGGCTTACGCTTATGAGTATTTCGGAGAATTCAAAATGGCAGTGTTCGTTCATGTGGCATCCAATGTCCTCGCCTACTGCCTGTCCTACACCGCCATCGCCGTCACCGGCTTCGTCAGCTGGCCCGTGTGCGTGATTTTCCTGACGGTGGCAGCAGTATCCCTCGGGATGCTCCATAAACAGAAAAATATATTCTAAGTAATAATAAAGTATATTAGCCATCCTTCGGATATTCGATAAGATATCCCCGGATGGTCACCATAACCCAGTAGCCCCGACAGAGGGAAGAATAAGCAGACCGTAAGCAGACGTCGGCACTTAGCGTGGGTACTTTCCACGCTTATGTGCCGCTACGCTCTGCGACATGAGCGCATCGTGCTAAAGCACGCGCGTGTCGCGTTTCTTCCCTCTGCCGAGGCTACGGAGATTTTATAGAAAAATAGGAGCAACATATGAAATTCAGCATTATCGTAGTATGCCTGAACCCCGGCACCAAACTGAATCAGACCCTTGACAGTATCCTGGCCCAGACCTGCCCAGACTTCGAAGTCATCGTCAAGGACGGTGGCAGCCGTGACGGATCCATAGAGTCCATGCGCACTGACGGGCGGATCCATTTCTACCAGGAACCGGATCACAGCATCTACGAGGCTATGAACCAGGCGGTCTCTCATGTGACCGGAGATTACATTCTGTTCTTAAACTGCGGTGACCTCTTCTATGACAAGGAAGTTCTGGCACACACCGCACAATTCATGGAACAGCACCCTATGAAACTGCAAGGCATCTATTACGGAGATACCTACAGCGCGAAAACGGACACGAAGATATCATCCCCGCCCCGAATCACCGGCTTTGTCTGCTACCGCAACATTCCCTGCCATCAGTCCTGCTTCTATGCCGCAGACCTGTGCCGACAGAAGCCCTACGAACCAAAATACAAGATCCGCGCAGATTATGAACATTTTCTGTGGTGCTATTACCGGGCGAAGGCTCCCATGCAGTATCTGGGGCTTACCGTATCTTCCTACGAAGGCGGCGGCTACTCCGAGACAAAGGAGAACCTGAAACGCAGTGCCGCAGAGCATAAGGAGATCACGGCAAAATACATGAAACCCGTAGAACTGTTCCGTTACCGCGCTGTGATGGCACTGACCCTGGCACCTCTCCGGACCGCAATGGCAGAAAGCAGACATTTCTCTGCAATCTATCAGGGACTGACAAGCAAAGTGTATGGTCGGAGACAGGAAAAATAGGGAAAATCCCCAAAGAGTTGTGCTAAAAGCATGGCTTAAAAAAGAAAATAAACACAATTCACAGACAACAGACGTGTGAACAACTGAATTGACAAATTATCTGACAATTCAAGGAAAAATCTATATTTACAAATGAGAAAAATAGGTGTATAGTACAGAAAAGGTCGCAATGAGGCGCTCGAAAGAGTCTCATTGCGACCTTTTTTAGTTGCAGGAAAGTGCTGAAAGCACGGTCTTGCAAATGAGGTTATGAATAGTAACAGACAGATGAAAAAGAGAGAAATAGAAACCCGGAAAGGAGAACTATATGTTTGATGTAAAACAGGAGCTGCCCAAGGCACCGTTATATCGGGAAGAATTTGAGCATGATAACTGCGGTATCGGAGCCTGTGTCAATATTCACGGAGAGAAGAGCCGCGCGACCGTTGAGAATGCGCTGAAGATCGTAGAAAATCTGGAGCACAGAGCCGGTAAGGATGCGGAAGGTAAGACCGGTGACGGTGTCGGTATTCTGACCCAGATCCCCCACAAATTTTTTGCAAGAGTCACAAAGGCTCTGGGCATGGATATCGGCGGAGAGAGAGAATACGGTGTCGGCATGTTCTTCTTCCCTCAGGAAGAGCTGCGCCGCAACCAGGCGAAGAAGATGTTCGAGATCATTGTGGAAAAGGAAGGAATGGAATTCCTCGGCTGGCGTGAAGTGCCCACTTTCCCCAATGTGCTGGGACATAAGGCCGTAGAGTGCATGCCCTATATCATGCAGGGATTCGTGAAAAAGCCTGCCGATGTGGAAAAAGGACTTCCCTTTGACCGCAGACTTTATATTGCAAGACGTGTCTTCGAGCAGTCTTCCGATGATACCTATGTAGTTTCTCTTTCCAGCAGAACGATCGTATATAAAGGAATGTTCCTGGTAGGCCAGCTGCGTACCTTCTTCGCAGATTTGCAGAGTGAAGATTACGAATCCGCCATTGCCATGGTACACTCCCGTTTCTCCACCAATACCAATCCCAGCTGGGAACGTGCTCATCCGAACCGTCTGATGGTACACAACGGTGAGATTAACACTATCCGCGGCAATGCCGACAAGATGCTGGCCAGGGAGGAGAACATGGAATCCGAGCATCTGAAAGGCCAGCTGCACAAAGTACTGCCTGCCATCAGCAAGACCGGTTCCGACTCCGCTATGCTGGACAACACGCTGGAATTCCTGGTAATGAGCGGCATGGAACTGCCTCTGGCGGTCATGATCGCTATCCCCGAGCCCTGGGCGAACAACAAGGCCATGTCCCAGACCAAGAGAGATTTCTACCAGTATTACGCTACCATGATGGAGCCCTGGGACGGCCCCGCATCCATCCTGTTCTCCGACGGAGATATCATGGGTGCGGTACTGGACAGAAACGGCCTGCGTCCTTCCCGTTATCTGATCACTGACGATGATACCCTGATCCTGTCTTCCGAGGTAGGTGTCCTTCCTGTTGATCCCACGAAGATCAAGTTAAAGGAAAGACTTCGTCCCGGCAAGATGCTCTTGGTCGATACCGTACAGGGCAGAGTCATTGACGATGAGGAGATCAAGGAAAAATATGCTTCCAGACAGCCCTATGGTGAATGGCTGGACAACAACCTGACAGAATTGAAGAGTATTCACATCCCGAACCAGCGTGTCCCTGAGTACACCTACGAAGAGCGTCAGCGGATGCAGAAAGCTTTCGGTTATACCTACGATGAGATGAAACAGAGCATTCTGCCTATGGCAAAGAACGGCAGTGAAGCGATTGCCGCCATGGGTGTGGATACGCCGCTTCCCGTCTTAAGCAAGACGAACCACCCGCTGTTTCATTATTTCAAGCAGCTGTTTGCACAGGTAACCAACCCGCCCATCGATGCGATCCGTGAGGAGATCGTGACTTCCACCACCGTATACATCGGTACCGAGGGCAACATTCTGGAGGAGACCCCGAAGAACTGTAATGTTCTGAAGGTCAACAACCCGATCCTGACCAACACGGATCTGTTGAAGATCAAGAACATGAAGGTAGACGGATTCAAAGTAGAAGTCGTACCTATCGTATATTACAAGAACACCAGCTTAGAGCGTGCCATTGACAGACTGTTCGTGGAAGTGGACAGAGCTTACAGAGACGGCGTGAACATCCTGATCCTGTCCGACAGAGGCGTGGATGAGAACCATGTGCCCATTCCTTCCCTGCTGGCCGTATCCGCCCTGAACCAGTATCTGGTACGCACCAAGAAGAGAACCAGAGTCGCACTGATCCTGGAATCCGGCGAACCCAGAGAGGTACACCATTTTGCTACGCTGCTAGGTTACGGTGCCTGCGCCATCAACCCTTATCTGGCACAGGATACCATCAAGGAACTGATCGAGAGCAATATGCTGGATAAGGATTACTATGCAGCAGTGGATGATTACAACAATGCTGTCCTCCACGGCATCGTCAAGATCGCATCCAAGATGGGTATCAGCACCATCCAGTCCTATCAGGGTTCCCAGATCTTCGAGGCTATCGGTATTGCACCGGAAGTGATCAGTAAGTATTTCTCCAACACCGTATGTCGTGTGGGAGGTATTACCTTAAAAGATATTGAGCAGCAGGTAGACGACCTGCACTCTCAGGCATTTGATCCTCTGGGACTGAAAAACGATCTGACCTTAAACAGCCCCGGACATCACAAGATGCGCAGCGGCGGTGACGAGCATCTGTACAATCCCGCTACCATCCATATGTTACAGGAATCCACCAGACGCGGTGATTACCAGATGTTCAAGCAGTACACCGCCATGGTAAACGACGAAGATTCCATCAAGAACCTCAGAGGACTGATGGACTTCAATTATCCGAAAAAGGGTGTGCCTATTGAGGAAGTAGAGCCGGTAGAGTCCATTGTGACCAGATTCAAGACCGGTGCCATGTCCTACGGTTCCATTTCCAAAGAAGCCCATGAGACCATGGCCATCGCCATGAACCATCTGCACGGCAAGAGCAATTCCGGTGAAGGCGGTGAGGACCTGGATCGTCTGACCGTCGGACCGGACGGACTGAACCGTTGTTCCGCAATCAAGCAGGTAGCCAGTGGACGTTTTGGTGTTACCAGCCGTTACCTGGTAAGTGCACAGGAGATTCAGATCAAGATGGCACAGGGAGCAAAACCCGGTGAGGGCGGACATCTGCCCGGAGGAAAGGTATATCCCTGGATCGCCAAGACCAGACACTCCACCCCCGGTGTGTCTCTGATCTCTCCGCCCCCTCATCACGATATTTATTCCATTGAGGATCTGGCGCAGCTGATCTACGATCTGAAAAATGCCAACACCCAGGCAAGAATCTCCGTAAAACTGGTATCCGAAGCCGGTGTGGGAACCGTAGCAGCCGGTGTAGCCAAGGCGGGAGCACAGGTCATCCTGGTATCCGGTTATGACGGCGGTACCGGTGCGGCACCGAGAAACTCCATCCACAATGCCGGACTTCCCTGGGAGCTGGGACTGGCAGAGACCCATCAGACTCTGATCATGAACGGACTGCGTAATAAAGTCCGCATCGAGACCGACGGTAAGCTCATGAGCGGCAGAGATGTAGCCATCGCAGCCATTTTAGGTGCCGAGGAGTTCGGTTTCGCTACCGCTCCATTGGTAACCATGGGTTGTGTCATGATGAGAGTATGTAATCTGGATACCTGCCCGGTAGGCGTGGCTACCCAGAACCCGGAGCTGCGGAAAAACTTCCGCGGTAAGCCGGAATATGTGGAAAACTTTATGAAATTTATCGCACAGGAGCTGCGGGAATACATGGCAGCACTGGGCGTGCGTACCGTAGATGAACTGGTGGGCAGAACTGATCTGCTGAAGAGAAAAGAGCATCTGACCGATCGTCAGGAGGAAGTGGATCTGACCCAGATCTTAAGCAATCCTTACGAGGGCAGCAAGCAGAAGGTGACCTTTGATCCCAGGCAGGTCTATGACTTCCAGTTAGAGAAGACACTGGATGAGAAGGTGCTGTTAAAGCAGTTAGGAAAAGCCATCGACGCAGGACAGAAGCGCAGCATCGAAGTAGACGTCAGCAACACCGATCGTGCTTTCGGTACGATCCTCGGAAGTGAGATCACCAGAAAATTGGGCGATGATGTGGAAGAGGATACCTACCATGTACTGTGCAAGGGTGCCGGCGGACAGTCCTTCGGAGCCTTTATCCCCAAGGGCCTGACTCTGGAACTGGTAGGCGACAGCAATGACTACTTCGGTAAGGGCTTATCCGGCGGTAAGCTGGTGGTATATCCTCCTCAGGGCAGCAAGTTCAAGGCTGAGGAAAATATCATCATTGGTAATGTGGCACTGTACGGTGCAACCTCCGGTAAAGCATTCATTAACGGTGTGGCAGGCGAACGTTTCTGCGTACGTAACTCAGGTGCCATCGCAGTTGTCGAAGGTGTAGGTGATCATGGTTGTGAATACATGACCGGCGGACGTGTGGTAGTCTTAGGACCCACCGGTAAAAACTTTGCAGCCGGTATGAGCGGCGGTATCGCTTATGTACTGGATGAAGGCAACGATCTGTACAAGCGTCTGAATAAGGAAATGGTATCCTCCAGCGAGATCACATCCAAATATGATGTGCTGGAGTTGAAATCCATGATCCAGGAGCATGTGGCACTGACCAATTCCGCCAAGGGTAAAGAAGTGCTGGACAACTTTGGAGAGTATCTGCCCAAGTTCAAGAAGATCATCCCTCATGATTATGAGAGAGTCTTAAAGACCATCGTCCAGATGGAGGAAAAGGGACTGAGCGCAGAGCAGGCACAGATCGAAGCATTCTATGCCAACACCAGAAAGTAAATGGAGGCCAGTGTGAAAAGTAATCTTGATAGATTGCTTTTCACACGACTAATTTGTGCCGCGGACGCCACAAATTAGTTTATCACAGAATTAAATATGAAATTTAGTTCGCGATTCTTCCGACGCCGAAGCGTCTGCAGAATGGAGAGAGTCATGGGAAAACCAACGGGATTTATGGAATATAAAAGGGAAGTCAGCGTGGCTGAGGATCCGAAGAAGAGAATACAGCATTTTAATGAATTCCATGAGCATCTGCCGAAGGAAAAGCAGCGTTTACAGGGTGCCAGATGTATGGAATGCGGTGTGCCGTTCTGTCAGTCGGGCATGATGATCTGCGGTATGGCCAGCGGATGCCCCCTGCACAATCTGGTGCCGGAGTGGAACGACCTGGTATATACCGGCAACTGGCAACAGGCTTACAACCGCCTGAAAAAGACCAACAATTTCCCCGAATTCACGTCCAGAGTATGTCCAGCACTGTGTGAGGCGGCATGTACCTGTGGACTGAACGGGGATCCGGTCTCCACCAAGGAGAACGAATATGCCATCATTGAAAATGCCTACAGCGAGGGCTATGCAGCAGCCAAGCCCCCTGTGGTACGCACCGGCAAAAAGGTAGCAGTCATCGGCAGCGGTCCTTCCGGACTGGCAGCGGCGGATCTGCTGAACCAGAGAGGACATCAGGTCACAGTATTTGAGCGCTCCGACCGTGTGGGAGGACTGTTGATGTACGGCATCCCTAACATGAAGCTGGAGAAACAGATCATTGACCGTAAGATAGCCATCATGAAGGAAGAGGGCGTCACCTTTGTCACCGGTACGGATATCGGTAAGGACATCAAGGCATCCAAGCTGTTACATGATTTTGACCGTGTCGTACTGGCCTGTGGTGCTTCCAATCCCAGAGACATCAATGCGCCAGGCAGAGATGCCAGGGGAATCTATTTCGCGGTGGATTTTCTGAAAGCCAATACCAAGAGCCTGCTGGATTCGAACTTTGAAGATAAAAAATATGTGGAGACCAAGGGTAAGAACGTGGTCATCATCGGCGGTGGTGATACCGGTAATGACTGTGTGGGAACTTCCATCCGTCACGGTGCCAAGTCTGTGACCCAGATCGAGATGATGCCCAAGGCTCCGGACAAGAGAGCAGAGAACAATCCCTGGCCCGAATGGCCGAAGGTCTGCAAGACCGATTACGGTCAGGAAGAAGCCATTGCAGTCTACGGACAGGATCCGAGAATCTATGAATCTACGGTTAAGGAATTTATCAAGGATAAGAACGGCAGCCTGAAAGCCGTGAAGATCGTGAAGCTGTCCTGGGAAAAGGATCCGGCTACCGGACGCATGAAGATGCAGGAGATCGCCGGAAGTGAGCAGATCCTGGATGCGGAGATCGTACTGATCGCAGCAGGATTTTTGGGAAGTCAGAAATATATTACCGATGCTTTCGGGGTGGAATTAAATGAACGCACCAACGTAAAAACTGCCCCCGGCAAATACCAGACCAGTGTGGAAAATGTATTCGTCACCGGTGATATGCACAGAGGACAGTCCCTGGTGGTGTGGGCGATCCGTGAAGGCAGAGAAGCCGCACATGCTGTGGATGAGAGCCTGATGGGCTACTCTAATCTGGTGATCCAGTAGAGGTATTATTCTCGTAGATGGATCTCAGACCCTTCATAAGAAGATTCTGATCGATATGGATCTTCGTTTCACAATGTGGAATGACGGTCGTTGCGTACCCTCCGGTGGCAACGACCGTTGCTTTTTGCCCTAACTCTGTCTGGATACGGCGGATCAGTCCGTCGATGGCACAGGCGTTGCCCAAGAGCATTCCCCCGGTGATGCATTCCTGCGTATTCGCACCGATGGTGTGGGCGGGCATATGAATGTCCCCTTTCGGGAGCTGGGCGGTCCTGCCTAAAAGTGCCCTGTGGGCGGTTCCAACGCCGGGAAGGATCAGGCCACCTAAAAAGCGACGGTTCTCATCCAACACGTTAAATGTCGTGGCGGTGCCCAGATCAATGGTGATCAGTGGCAGAGGATAGCGGGAAATGGCTCCGGCGATATCTGCCAGGCGGTCGCAGCCCACCTTTTCCGGAAATTCCGTACAGATCTCATAGCCAAGATCCAGTTCATGGGTAAGAAGCAGAGGCTTCTGCCCCAGAAAAGCTTCCAGAGCAGAGGAAAAAACGGCTGTCACCGAAGGCACAACCGAGGAGATCACAGATCCCTCAAAGGCTTCGGCGGACAGACCGTGTTTGTCTAAAATCATATTCAGTTTTTTTCTATATCCGGCATCAGACAGGGGACGGCGGGACGATAGCTTCTCAATAAAGAGTAGCTTATTTCCCTGAAATCCCCCGATGCCGATCGTAGTATTTCCGATGTCGATTGTCAGTACCACGGGTATACTCCTGTTATGCTGCAGACTCTGCTTTCTGATATACAGGAATGACTTTTGCCTTGATCAGTGCCAGCCCTACCGCTCCGGTCAGGAACGTGGATGCACACATCTCGAAGACCGCATTCACACCTACAAAAGAGCAGATGAATAAAATCGCGTTTTTACCACCCATCAGTCCCTGCACATAGGAAGTATTGCCGAACAGCAGTACTAAAAGGGACATGAAAAATGCGGTGTTGAAAAATGCGCTGCAAAATCCGGTGATCATGCAGGCGATTCTGTCTCCTACGGCTTTGCGGCTGTAACGGAAGACATATCCCAACAGAAATCCGTCCAGAAGTCTGGGGATGAAACGCTGGATGAAGGCCAACACAGGGTTGATGCCAAAAAGCATTGCTCCCATGGCGCTGGTGCCTCCCACGCCGATGCATTGCAAAAAGCTGGTCAATCCGAATACTGCTCCCATGGCGGCTCCGCCTACAGGGCCAAGAGTGATTGCAGCCAGTGCAACGGGGATGACATTGAAGGTGATTGCCAGGGGGCCGATGTTCAGGTACCCGAGCGGGGTATAAGCCATCAGCAAAAGTACCGCAGCAAACAATCCCATCAACGTGAGTCGCATTGTCTTACTTTGTTTGTTCATATGAAATTTTCCTCCTTGTTACCATTCTCCCTCTGGGAGATACAATACAAGCTGCCCCGGTGATTCGGGACACTCCTACTGTTTATATCATATCCCGGACAAAAAGAAAAGTGATATTTGCATAAAATATGCACTTATGGTATTTTAGGAGTACAGTTTTGAAGTTTTTTTGATAAATCAGGCAAAAGGAGACGACTATGCTGAAGGGAAAGACCGTAGTTCTGGCAATCTCGGGAAGTATTGCTGCATATAAAATGGCCAATGTAGCGCGGATGCTGTTAAAACAGCACTGTGATGTGGAAGTGCTGATGACACAGAATGCCACGCAGTTCATTAACCCCATTACTTTTGAAAGTCTGACGGGACATAAATGTCTGGTGGACACCTTTGACCGCAATTTCCAGTACAGTGTGGAACATGTGGCACTGGCAAAGCGGGCGGATGTGGTTCTGGTGGCACCGGCTTCTGCCAATGTGATCGGCAAGATTGCAAACGGCATCGCAGATGATATGTTGACTACTACGGTCATGGCATGTCCCTGCAAGAAGATTGTGTCCCCTGCCATGAATCATAATATGTATCACAACCCCATCGTGCAGGATAATATCGAAAAATTAAAGCATTTCGGCTATGAGATCATCACTCCGGCCACGGGAATGCTGGCCAACGGCGATATCGGTGACGGCAGAATGCCGGAGGAGTCCGTACTGTTCGAAGCCGTGGTGAAGGAGATCGCCTGCGAGAAGGATCTGGCGGGCAAAAAGGTGCTGATCTCCGCAGGTGCCACCAGAGAACCCATTGACCCGGTGCGTTTTATCACGAATCACTCCAGTGGAAAAATGGGTTATGCCCTGGCGAGAGCTGCAATGCACCGCGGCGCAGAAGTGACGGTGGTGGCAGCCCATACGGATGTGGAGCCGCCTTTGTTTGTAAATGTGGTGCCGGTACAGACGGCGGCGGAGATGTACGATGCGATCCTGTCCAGAGCCACGGAATACGACATGATCATCAAGGCCGCAGCCGTGGCCGATTACACTCCTGCGGTGACCGAAGACAATAAGATCAAGAAAAAGGATGGAGACCTGTCGATTCCTCTGGTGCGCACGAAGGACATTTTAAAGGCCCTTGGGGAAAACAAGAGACCAGGACAGATTTTGTGTGGTTTTTCCATGGAGACGGAAAATGTGCTGGAGAATTCCCGGAAGAAGCTGGAGAGCAAGCACTGTGACATGATCTGTGCCAACAGTTTGAAGAGCGCAGGAGCGGGCTTTGGCACGGACACCAATATTGTGACACTGATCACAAAGAATTCCGAGGAGAGTCTGGAACTGATGAGCAAGGAACAGGTGGCACATAAAATTCTGGATAAGTTGCTTGCAATAGTTCAGCCATAGAACAGCAGAACGAATGCGAGGGGGCTTGCACACAAAGCGTTAATTCTGTAGAAAAATCATTTGCTTCTATGCAAAAAGATGGTATGATAGAAGCAATGATGTATAGCCGCGTAGACGGCGGATTGAGAGGACGAAATGGACAAGATTATTTTGACAGGTGACAGACCTACCGGAAGATTACATGTGGGACATTATGTAGGCTCCCTGAGAAGACGTGTAGAGCTGCAGAATTCCGGTGAATATAAGAAAACTTTTATCATGATCGCAGATGCACAGGCACTGACGGACAATATCGAGAATCCCGAGAAGGTGCGTCAGAATATTATCGAAGTGGCGCTGGACTACATGTCCTGCGGACTGGATCCCAGTAAGGCAACAATCTTCATCCAGTCTCAGATTTCCGAGCTGTGTGAACTGACCTTCTATTACATGGATTTGGTAACCGTAGCCAGATTACAGAGAAACCCGACCGTAAAGAGTGAGATTCAGATGCGTAACTTCGAAGCCAGCATCCCTGTGGGATTTTTTACCTATCCCATCAGCCAGGCTTCCGATATTACCGCTTTCAAGGCGACCACCGTTCCCGTAGGTGGTGATCAGCTGCCCATGATCGAACAGACCAGAGAGATCGTACACAAATTCAACACCGTATATGCACCGGTACTGGTAGAGCCCAAGGCATTGTTGCCTGAAAATGAGGCATGTCAGCGACTGCCCGGCATCGATGGCAAGGCGAAAATGAGTAAATCCCTTGGCAACTGCATCTATCTGGCAGACAGCGCAGACGATGTACGCACCAAGATCATGAGCATGTACACCGATCCCGAGCATCTGTTGGTCAGCGATCCCGGACATCTGGAGGGCAACACGGTATTCACTTACCTGGATGCTTTCTGCAAGCCGGAGCACTTCGAGAGATACCTGCCGGATTACGCAAATCTGGACGAGTTAAAGGCGCATTATACCAGAGGCGGTCTGGGTGACGTGAAGGTGAAGAAGTTCCTGAACAACGTAATGCAGGAGACCTTGGAGCCCATCCGTAACCGTAGAAAAGAACTGGAGAAGGATATTCCCGCAGTATATGAGATCCTGAAGAAGGGCAGTGACGAGGCCCGTGAAGTGGCAGCACAGACCCTGTCTGAGGTAAAGAGCGCTATGCGTATCAATTACTTCGACGATGCAGAACTGATCCGTATGCAGAGTGAGAAGTACGAAGGACAATAAGAATAGTAAAAGATAACAAAAGGACGTTTCCGGAAAAACCGGAAGCGTCCTTTTTTGGGGGATTAATTGCTGTAATCTACGTATATGGAATTTTTTCCAAAATATTGGGCGGTCTTTTTGCTGGTGGGATCCTCGGGGTCTCCTGGAAGATCGCCGGTGTAGATCATCGCAGGCTGATGGGTAAAGGGGGTCAGCACCACATCCGTAATCTCCGGGTCATTCAGGAGAAGAAGACGTTCTTCGTATTCTGCAGCATAGGCAGCGGCTTCACCGTTTGTCAGCATCCGGATCGCTTTTGCGGCGGAGGTCTCCTGCCATACTCCGGTGAAAAGGATGACGGCCAACAGGACCGTCATGGCGACATAACGGGCAATTTTCAACTTGCCGAGGACCGCCATTTTCTCCGGAGTATTCTGACGCATTCGCAGCTTCCGGACTATATATCCGAGCCAGTAGAAGAACACAGCAAAACTGATCAGCAGAAACGTATAGTAGACAATGGCTACGGCCCGGCCGGGTCCTGTGGAGTTCATGGTATAGAACAGAGGACAGGACATGGAGCAGAACAATCCGTAGGAATATCCGGTAAAAAGGAGGGGATGGGAGAAAAATCCCCAGTTTTTCTTCTGTAAAATGCGCAGGAAGACCGGCAGCAGAAGCAGGGCGGCAAGCAGCCACCACAGTCCGGTCCAGGCGAAGGTATAGCGGACACCCTGCAACAGGCACTTTGCAATGGCTTTCCACGCGGGAATTTTCCACATACCGTCCTGCCGCACCTGATTGCCGGGGGCTATGGCACTGACGGCAAAAGATAGCAGGAGAACAGCGGAGGTAATTCCGCAGACATAAGTCTTTTTATTTCTCTGCAACAGCAGTAGAAAGGTTACGGTTACCACAAACAGCATGCAGGGGAGAAGGGACACGTAATTGCCACCGCCTAAGAAAATTGCGAACAGGAGAAGCGGAAGCATCAGTATCTTTTTCCCATTGTACAGGTAGCGAAGCAATGTGCCCAGGAAAAACAGGGTCACGGCAAAGAAACCGGTGTAATACATGGAGCCGTTGTACCAGTAAAAGCTGTCGCTCTGAAAGGCCACTGTCTGGATGCACAGGAAACTGAATACTGAGGAAATCGTGATCCATTCCCCACATGTTCCCGGCAGAAAATGGCAGACCAGAGGCCGTAGCAGATAGAAAATGCTGCCGCACAGCAAAAGAAGGATCACAAAAGTCACCAGATGATAGGCGGTATTGGAGAAGGCATTGGGCGCAAGATACATCAGAAACAGCGCTGAATAGGTTCCCTGCCAGATCTGATAGCTTTTGGCGACACCGGCACAGGCGGCGGAAATGGCCTGTGGTATGCTTCCGGTCTGCTGCCAGACCAGATGGGCTTCCGTACCGTAATAATAATCATCCCCGGTGGGATAATTGTAACGCCCCAGCCATACCAGAGGAACCAGGCTGGCGAGCAGGACCGCGAGGAAAATATAAGGTTTCCATTTGGCAAGTTTATTTTTCATAGAGAATATAACTCCTGAGAGGTTTTTATAATGCTACAGTCAGTATAACATACCTGTAAAGACAGGAAAAGGTACTTGTTTTGCAAAAGAGGGAAGTATATAATCAGCTTAAAGATGGCGGAAGGAGGGCATGCCATGGAAGAAAAGGGTGTCAGAGACCGGAAAAGGGAACCGGAAGAATATAATTTTGACTATGAAGAACTTGCGGATGCAGAGGTGGATTCTGAACAGGCGGGACGACGTGATGATGCTGTATGGGAAACAACCTGTGATACAGAGGATCCGTATACTGTGGAATCGGAGGACTTTACGGAGGATGAGGACTATGGGGAGTACCCGGAAGGGGATGACCTGGATGACTTCGACGAGGGGGACGGGATCGGCTTCCGGTTCCGGCCATGGATGATTCCGGCTTTTGCGGGCATGATGGTTCTGGCGGTCCTGATCTGTATTCCGCTGTGGAAACTGAGCCATCATGACAGAACTACGGAAAATAATGAATTCGCGGCGGTGACAACAGAAGCGCAGAGCTCAGAACAGGCTTCTGCAGAGACCCCGGAGACCGGGATCGCATCGGAAAAGGTGGCAACGGCGGAACCGGAGACTACACAAATCCCCGAGACGGTTACTCCGGAGCCTGCGGCAGCAGTGACAGAAGCACCGCAACCGACACCTACACAGGCTCCGGAAGCACAGCCGCAGCCGACAGAGGCACCGGTGGCAACCGAAGTCCCCGCTACCAATAATACGGGGGATGCCCTCGCGGAGGGAAATTCCATGACGTTCGGTGATGTGAACGAGACTGTCACTGCCAAGGATGTGAGTAATCTTCGCAGTACACCCTATACCGGAGATGAGGGCAATGTGGTAGGGCAGCTGAAGAACGGAGAGACTCTGGTACGCACCGGAAGGAACGATTCCACCGGATGGTCCAGACTGGAATACAACGGTCAGACGGTTTATGCAGTATCAGCATATCTGACCACGGATCTTACCTATAAGACCCCGGAGAAGCCGACATATCCCAACCGCGTCAGCACCCAGGACGGCAGAGTGATCGTCTTTACGGATTGTGATGATTATATTACCCCCAAAGATCTGATCAATCTGCGGACGGAACCAAGCACCAGCGAGGGAGAGAGCACTGTACGCACCCAGGTGCGGAACGGAACCAATCTGCATCGTACCGGCTACAGTGAAGGATCTGGCTGGTCCAGAGTGGAGTACAACGGTGAGATCCTGTATGCCGTGACCAGCTATGTGATCTCTGGCAGTGCTCCGGAATGACCGACGTATTCGGAAGATAGAATGTAAAAGAAGCTGTACCGTAGGGGGCAGCTTCTTTTACATTAAGATTCTATATAGAGAAAAGTATAAGGGGATGGCAAAAATTATTTCGGTCTTACGGTAAGTCTCTGGATCAGACCGTTTTCATCGGTCTTACGAACCGTGGCGATGGCCATGATGTTGTAGCCTCCGAAGTTGGCAATGAACTCGGCCTGCTCATCATTTACGACCTCAGCATCCAGAATGGAGTAGCGGCGGAAGCCGAATTTGTTACGGAAGAACATATTGATGGCCTCTTTTCCGTAGATATGATATTCCTGCTGGGAAGCGGAGGTGGTACAATAGTCACACAGAATGCCATCAGGGGTGAACAACTCTGCAAGTCCGGCAAAATCTTTATTTTCCATAGCTTCTACATATTTTTCAATGGGTCTCATAGCGTGTTCCTCCTTAATATACCTTTTCAGAATTTAACAGTGCGTCAGTACCGCCGTCTACGAACATGATGTTGCCGTTGACACCTCTGGCGGAATCGGATGCCAGGAATACCATCACCTCAGCGATCTCTTCGGGAGCCATCAGACATTCCTGACCGTACTTGGTGGGAATGGGGAGGGCATTCAGTGCCATTTTCGCGGTGGTGCTCATGGTAGCGGTCATGGCAGTATGTACGTTGCCGGGAGCTACCGCATTGATGCGGACACCGTTGGCAGCCCAGGTAGCGGAGACTCTGCGGACCCATCTGGCCAGAGCATATTTGGTGGATACATAGAGACTGTTGCCCACGGAGAGGTTGGTGGAATCCATGGAGGATACCAGGCTTAATACTCTCTTTTCATCACCGATATTGTTCAGCAGATCTACGACATCTTTGCGTCCCGCACCCTGGGAAATGGTGTTGGATACGGTGACTACGCAGCTGCCGTGTTTTTTCTTAAGGAGGTCATAGACGCCCTTTGCAATGGCTACGGTTCCGAAATAGTTCAGGGAAATGATCAGTTCCAGATTGCCGCAGGCACCGGAGACACCGGCATTGCAGATCATGCCGTCCAGACCTTCGGGATGCAGCTCATGCAGCTTGTCTACAGCGGCCTGTCTTCCTTCCGGGGTTGCCAGGTTCACGCAGATATCGCCGTCCTTCAGATCGATATTGATGACTTCGTGTCCTTTTTGAAGTAACAGTTCTTTTGTCTTGGCGCCGATTCCGCTGGATGCGCCGGTGATTGCATATACGCCCATGTTAAATCCTCCCTTGTTTTCCGAAGGAAAATCCTGCTCTTCTTGAGGAGCTGCCCTCTTGAGGAGTCACCCCCTTGGCGGGGGGAGAATCTGTCCTTCCTGCTTGCTTTTACTTTATGAGTTCATTATAATAAAATCTGATATCTTTTAAATAACCAAAATAAGAAAAAAGGAGGATATCAGATGCTGACCTATGATCTGACTGCCCGTGGCAGAAAAACCATGTATGAATACTTATATGAAGCGATGAAAGCTGACATCTTGAGCGGCCGGCTGACTGCCGGTGAGAAGCTTCCTTCGAAGCGGGCGTTTGCCGAGCACTTACAGGTCAGTGTCAAGACCGTGGAGAATACCTATGAACAGCTGCTGCTGGAGGGCTATATCCGGTCGGAGGAAAAGAGAGGGTATTTTGTCAACCGTCTGGAAGTGAAGAACGTCTCCGCCCCAGCCTATGCATCCTTTGTGACCCGTTTCCGGGAGGAAGAATATCTGGCGGATCTGACGGCCAACAATATTCAATATGATAAGTTCCCCTTTGCCACCTGGGCGAAGATCATGCGGCAGACCCTGACGGATTATGATACGTCTCTGCTTAAGACGGTTCCTTTTAACGGAGTGGAAAAACTAAGGGTGGCCATTGCAGAGCATTTGTATCGGTACCGTGGCATGCATGTGTCACCGGATCATATTATTGTGGGAGCGGGAACAGAATATCTCTACAGTCGTCTGCTACAGTTATTGGGCAAAAATGCAAAATTCGGTGTGGAAAATCCTGGGTATCGCAAGATTACGAAACTGTATGATGTGGGCGGTGTGACCTGGGATTATGTGGACATTGACGGTCAGGGAATGAAAGTGGAACAGCTGGATCAAAAGGGTATTACCGTGGCGCATGTATCGCCGGAACATCATTTTCCCATCGGACTGGTCATGCCTGTGGGAAGACGGCAGGAACTGCTTCGCTGGGCGGCGGAGGAACCGGAGCGCTATATCGTGGAGGACGATTTCGATTGTGAATTCCGCATGGTGGGAAAGCCGGTTCCCTCCATGCAGTCCATGGACCGCAACCACAGAGTTATTTACATCAACACTTTTTCCAAGACCATGGTGCCATCCCTGCGTATCGGCTATATGGTGCTGCCGGAGAAATTGATGGAACGCTATATTTCCACTATGAATTTTTATTCCTGCACGGTATCCGGTTTTGAACAGTATGCCATGGCAGCGTTTCTGGAAAAAGGGTATTTTGAACGCCATATCCGGAGACTGCTCAACGATTACAGAGGGCAGCGGGAGCGGATCTGCCGGATGTTTCGGGAGTCACCTTTAAGTCAGATCAGCCAGATCTATCAGGATGATGCCGGGACTCATTTTCTGCTGCATGTGCGGACGGAACTTAGTGACGTGGAGATCAAGTGGGCGGCCAGACAGCGGGGAATTCTCGTGAACTGTCTGTCGGAATATTGCTTTGCGGATGCGCAGAAATATCGGGGAATTCTGGTCATTCACTATTCGGATATGGCGGATGAGATATTACAGAAGGTAATCGGGGCGCTGGAGGAGATATTTTGTAACTATTCAGAGCCATGCAAAACTGCGTTCTGCGAATGCTTGCATTCAGGCA
>OOCW01000793.1_pt1 | contig 27068 bp, 15 predicted proteins | sample 1671201 | NCBI WGS metagenome assembly OOCW01 (sample SAMN06348132, study PRJEB24527) | human gut metagenome | biome: human gut; feature: ankylosing spondylitis patient; material: feces | host: Homo sapiens | place: China | collected 2015-10
AAAAAACAATCATTTTCATTATAGCTTGTGAAACAAAGTTTAATGTTTTTTCCTTCTATATAATTAAAAAAGATAGCAGGTCTAACCTACTATCTTTAGATAAATCTATTTATATTTTTTTCTGTTTATTACATAGATAACTGCAGCTGCAGCTACTATTAAAGCTATCATTCCAAATATTCCAGCATCACCTGTTGCCGGAGATAATAAATCCGATGTATTATCATCGTTATCTATTTCTGGTTTATTTGTATCTTCACCTGGTTTATTTATATCTTCTTCTGATCCATCTGTATCTTCACCTGGTTTATTTGTATCTTCTTCAGGATCTTCTGCTGGTCCATCTATTACTATTTCTTCCACAGTTACTTTAATTTCTTTAGTTGCACTTGCTCCTTTTGAATCTGTAACTTTATATACTACTCTGTATATTCCTGCTATTGTAGTATCTACTGTGTTTTCTATTATATCAACCTTATCAGTTAAATCTCCATCTTCATAATCAGCTGCAGTTATATTTAACATCGGATCAAAATCATCACCAACATTTATAACTACATCTTCTACATTTATAACTGGCACTCTATTTATTATAGTAAACTTAGGATTTACTGTTACTTTAACTTCTTTAGTTGCACTTGCTCCTTTTGAATCTGTAACTTTATATACTACTTTGTATATTCCTGCTATTGTAGTATCTACTGTGTTTTCTATTATATCAACCTTATCAGTTAAATCTCCATCTTCATAATCAGCTGCAGTTATATTTAACATCGGATCAAAATCATCACCAACATTTATAACTACATCTTCTGCATTTATAACTGGCACTATGTTCATTTCAACTTGCTTGTAAGTTACTGTTACTGTACAAGTAGCTTGTTTATTTCCACATCTTGCTGTAATTACTGCACTTCCTACTTTTAAAGCACTTATATTTCCATCTTCATCAACAGTAGCTACACTGTTATCACTTGATTCAAATATAACTGCTGGTATTACTTTATTTACCGTACTTACTGTTGCTGTAAGTTTAAATGAATCTCCTACATTCATAAATAATTCATTTGCATTTAATTCTAGTTTCTCAACTTCCTCAATATCTTTATACCATGAATTTATATTAACATTTGATGACTCGTCTGTTGGCATCCAATCATAATCATAACCATCATTTCCATCAACTGTAGTTGCTGAATTCTTAGCAAATACTCTAGACATAGTATAATTAGTAGCTTGATTATTACTTAAAACATTTCTTGTTTCACTTAATTTTGCTCCTGGTCCATAACTTCCGTATTCATAGAATCTTGATGTAGACGCAAGAGACTCTCCCATATCTTCCCAACCTTTAGAAGTTATGTGATCTCCCATATAACAGTTTACATATGTAACTGCTGGAGTCATTGTTCTTGTTTGACTACTTGGTCTCCAAGGTCTACCAAGTGATACAGTATTTGCAGCTATATTATCAAGACCTATTAATCTTGAATTCATTATTAAATATCCATAACTATCGCTATCCCAAGTATCTGCTGCTGTTATATATCCATTATTACTTTTTGAGTTTCTATTAAGTGATGCTATATCACAATCATTGAATACTGCTTGTGCTCTACCAAATATAAAGTCAACATCACCCTCTATATAACATTTATAGTAATATTGTCTTGCTGGTGATGACGAGCTTGCATCTGCAAGCAATGTATCTTGATTTCCTATAAATCTACAATTTACAAATATACTTTGGTCTGCTTGATTATTTAAAGCAACTGCTTGCTCATTATCAGCACCAGTTTCTTTAAATGCATTTTCTATAGTTAAATTTTCTGCCGTAAACCCTACAGCTTTACTTTTTACAGTAACACTTGCACTTCCTGAAGTACCATATGTTCCACCACCTGGTTTTGTAGTTCCATTTGCTACATCATAAGTAAGTATTGTATTTTCACTATCTTCACCTATTAAACTTATATACGGTGACTCTATTGTAAGTTTCTCTTTGTAAGTACCGTTTTTAATATAAATTACTACTCTTTCTGTATTTTTTTTGCTAATTGATTCAACTGCTGATGTTATAGTTTTATATGTTTTTATTCCATTAACCTTTTCACCATCAATACCTGTATAATTACAGTCTACTATTATGTCAGAGTTTGTATTAGCTAAATAAACTATATTATAAGGTTTTATAGTATTTTTACCATCTCCTGTAGTGTGGTAAATTTCTATTGTATTTCTTCCTAAGTCTAAAGTTAAATTTTGCTCAAATAATTCATTAGCTTTCTTTTCTAAGCCTTTAACTTTTAACTCTCCATTTTGAATTATACTTATATATCCATCTTTATTAGTTGAACCTTCTAATGATATTACTGAGTTAGATACTGTATCCTTTGGTTCTTTTGTCATATTAAATATTGCTGCATTTTTTTCATATTGTATATTAGAAGGATTGCTATTGTTTGGTGTAGCAATAGCAACTTGAGAATCGTTACCTACTCCATTTTCATTTTTTGCTATTACTTTATAATAATATGTATCAAAGTTTACAACATCATTATCAACATAAATAGTTTCTGGAGCATTTACTTCTGCTATAGTTGTATATTCTCCATTTTTAGATGTTGTTCTGTTTATAATATATGAAGTTGCATTATTCACTGCATTCCATGTTAAAGTTACTTTAGAATCTGAACCTTCAGCTTTTAAATTTTCTACTGTATCTACAGGTTTAACTTCTACTACTTCTTCTGAATTATAGTAAACTTTGTTTTCATTTTCTATTATAACATTATCAAAAGTAGCAACTGCTGGTGTTTCACTTCCACCATTACTTACAACAAATCCAACATACCAAGTATCGTTACCGCTTAATACCGTTTGTGAATTTGTTAAAGTCTTATCTGCTGGGAATGTTTTATCCTCAGATATATAATATCTAAATTGACTTCCTGTATCAGTCTTTGTTCTAACTATTTTTATATATTGATTTTTTGAGTCTTTAGTAAGACCTGATATTGATGCTGCTCCTGTTCCTTCATTCGCTTTATCTCTAAATGCATATCTATATTGATTTTTACTTGGTTCAACATATACACCAAAGTAATCAGCATCATTTGTATTATTATCCTCACGAACAAATACACCTGCTTGACCATAATTTGCTTGACTCATATCAAAATCTACAAGTCTAGCAACTATAGTTGCATTTCCTTCAACTTTATAATTAACAAATTGGTAATTATCAGTTGCTCCTGGATCCTTACCTATATATGTACCTGATCCATTAACAGTAAATTGTTTTTTATTTTTATCAAAGTTTGCAAAAACATTTTCACTATTATTTCCTATAGGTAAATTAGTAAATCCATTTGGTAAAGTACCTTGGTTATAATCAGGTAGCTCAGGTATTTCTGGAACTTCTGGAGTTTCCTCATCTATTTGACTATTCGAATTAAATAGTTCACCTGTCGAATCTTCTATAATAATATTATCAAAGTCAGCTACTGCTGAATTAGCACTTCCACCATTACTTACAACAAACCCTGCATACCAAGTATTACTATTGCTTGATACTGTTTTTGTTTTAGTAATAGTATTATCATCTGGGAATGTTACATCACTAGATATAGAATATGAGAATTTACTTCCCTTTTTTACTATCTTTATATATTGATTCTTTGAACTTGATGTAAGTCCTTCTATTGATGTTGCTCCTGATCTCACTGCTGAATTATCTCTATATGCACATCTATAAGCATCTTTAGTTGGATCTACATACACACCATAATAGTTTGCATTATCTGTATTGTTATCTTCACGAATAAATACTCCTGCTTGACCTTTAGCGGCCTGACTTATATCAAAGTCTAAAAGCCTAGCTATTATTGTAGCATCCCCTTCGACTTTGTAGTTTACAAATTGATAACTATCTGTTTTTCCAACATCTTTTCCTATGTATTGACCTGAACCCTTAATGCTCAGTACTTTACTTGTCTTGTCGAAAGTTGCACTTCCTGTACCATCACTATTACCTATAGCTACATTTGTAAAACCTACTGGTAATTCATTGCTAGTTAATGCATATACAACATTAAAACTTGGTACAGTATAACCTATTATCATTGCCATGATAAGTAGACAAGATATAAATTTCTTTTGTAAATGGTTCTTCATATTATCGATTTCCCTCCATTAATTATTTAATTTTAAATACAATTGATATTTTTTGATATTATAGAATATCTTATATCGTATAATATAATTACTGAAAAATAGTTTAACATATCAAGTATGTAGAATTTTGTCATTTTAAGTCGGTAAATAATATTTTTTTTTAACTTTTGTAATTCTGTATAAAGAATAAGACTTAACCATTTTCAAATTTGGCTAGTTGATTCTTTATTTACTTTAATTATTCTATAACTACAATACTTCTGTTTCTTATAGATTCTTTATTAATGGAACTTCGATTGAGCTTCTTTAGGATATTAATAGCACTATAGATTAAGTATTATATACAACGATCAAATTATTAATGCTCCAAATATAACTATTATGTAAGAGGTGATTATTTGTACTCTAAAACTTAATTGATAGTGTTTATTTATAGCTTCTAAAAAATGCCGGGATATGAACAAGTAGTGGCAAATACACGAGTTAATAGAGAGGGTACGATAGTTAAAATATAATAAATGGAATCCAAAAATGATGAAGAGCATCCATAACAGTTGGTAGGGATAATGATAGTAAACTTATTAGAAAACAATTTACCGGAAAAACTCAAAATGATTTAAAAAAGAAATATTACTAGGTATTGGATAAAATAACTCTAAGTGAATGGTATTATACTAGTTATATGATTATTGTACTAAGGGTTTAAAGCCTAAATCATTCCAAAAATACGAGGGAATATATAGGAATTATGTAAAAGATCGTGAACTTATAAAAGCAAAACTAAAAGATTTGAGAACCACACATATTCAAAAATATTATAATAAGCTTCAAAAGCAAAATAATAAACCAACATCAACTATAAAAGGTATCAATACTAGACTTAAACCATATTTAGGAGAAGCTAAAAAACAAGGATATATACAAAATAATTATTGTAAAATGGTTACATTGCCAAAAATGATACTAAAAAGGATATGAAAGTATTAAGCCAACAAAACCAACAAAAGTCTATAAGAGTTATACAAGTACATAAACTAGAAATATTATCTTTAATTGCTCTTAGATTTACGTTTAGGTGAGTTACTTAGTCTTAAATAGTTTGATATAGATATTAATACTGGAATGTTAACAATTAATAGAACTTTATCAAGAGTTAAAAAATAGGCTACTATTAAATATGAAATAATAGAACAAACAGCAAAACAGTTTAGGTGTTAATGGGTTATTATAATATTAATATAACTATAGATATATACACTCATGTAACGGAAGATATAAAACTTGAATCCGTTGAAAAACTTAATAATATATTTATAATATATAGCCATTATATAAGATAGTTCTTTTTTATACTTTATAGTATTTTAATAATAATGCTACTATATGCATGATTTTAGATTTTTAAGTATATATATTTTTTAAATAAGAAGATTCAGTAACCATAAATTTCATCTATAGAAATCTTCAAGAAACAAAAACAACAATAATTATTATTTAATTTACTTGGAGAGATTTACATGAAAAGATTTGATAAAGATGTTGATAGAGATGAAAAAATAATAGGGTTAAAGTTAGCTATGAAAAGTACAAATAATATTAGATTATATAAAATATATTCTGTTGTACTTAAGCATTTACAAGGGTTTAAAAACAAAGATATTCAGAAATGGAATGTTTAGAAAAATACACCGTAGATATTTATATAAAAGATTATATAGACAATAGATTAAAAGGACTTGAAATGAAATATAGCTCTGGTAAGAAAAGAAAACTTTCAAAGGAGCAATAGGTTGAATTAGTTAATATTATAACTACTCATACTCCGGAGGATGTAGGCTTTAAAAATAGATGTAATTGAACTATTGCACTTGTTCAAGAATATATACTGAAGAAATTTAATATTAATATGTGTCATAGTGCAGTATATGTTGCCATGAATAGATTAAACCTTGGTTACACTAGACCAACATATGTATTAGCTAAATCTGATAAAGAAAAACAAGAAAAATTTAAACAAGATTTTGAAGTGCTAAAAAAAATACTTTGAAGGAGAAGTTAATCATATTTTATTTGAAGATGAATCTATGATTAGGTATTATCAAGCTATTCAGAAAACATGGTTTATTAAAGGCAGACTGAAAAAAATACCTACATATGGTAAAAATCCTGATGTCAAAATGATTGGAACTTTAGATTATATAACAGGAATGGTTTATTGTGAAGAACATGAAAGATATGATGCTAATGTATTCCTAAAGTTTCTTGAGAATATATTATCCAACTACCCTACAGGTAAAATTGTTATGATTTTAGATAATGCTAGAATTCATCATGCTAAGTTAATACAACTATTTCTGATGAAAGTAAAAGGTAGATTAGAATTAATGTTTTTGCCACCCTATAGCCCAGAACTTAATTTAATTGAGGGATTATAGGGTTGGATAAAATCAAGTATTATAAATAATAAGTTCTTTTCTAGTGTAGCAATAGTAAAAACATCAATAAATAAATTTATTGATGAAATAAATAAAGCTCCTCATATTACCATAGATAGACTATGCATAAAAATGTAGGAACTTTATTAAAACATATATATTATAATTTAATATTATTTATATCATCGTGGTTTTATTTGATGTGTTCTAAAAATATTATACCTATTCTATCTAAATTTTTATACATATTAAAAACACTCACATCTAATGGATACGAGTGTTAGTGGATTTCAATGGTGGAGACGAGGGGTCATGAGCATCCATTATTTCTATATGGCACTGACTATATCTTCTACTATTACTAGAATAGTAGCCTGGCATATTATAGAAGCTTAGTATAGTTTATATCTTCTATCCTAGTATTCCATAGATTACTCCTTAGGAACCTATAAGTCGATACGAGGCTGTTGAATTTCTTCACATACCTCTCGGTATTGCCGTCAGCATTCTCTGTTACGGTTTCACCGATAAAGCCAAGTTATCACTTAAACATCACTGCTTAAGGCGACTTTCTTTCAAAATCGAACCCCTGTCCGAAAGCAGACCAGCCTGACTTTCTACGAGCGTAGTTTGTGACTAAAATTTCGGTCCTTAGTTCGCTCACAAACAAACTCCTAATTCCCTAGCTTCATAAATACCCCTCTAGCTCAAAGCTTTGCTAGACTTCGTTCCCTACTTTAATGACACCAGCTACCCGAAACGTAGGCATCCCGGACTGATGAGCAAGCTATATTAAGCTGCTAATGCAAAATTGTCTTCTGCGTTTATATTTAATGCATACTTTATTATCGAGGTGACATGCTTGCCTCGGCCCGCTTATCAAACCCATCTTACCCCCGTCGAAGCCAAAACGCCCCCATGTTAGGATAATAGGTCATAAACGCTTTACCTATTAAATTTTCAATCGATGATTAACATCGTGACTTTATTATAAAACATACAGTTTCAACTGTCAACTTAACTATTCCATTAAACTATTGGAAAAATAAAAAACTCTTGCATTTATTGTCGAAAGATGTTATTCTAAACAAGCAGTTGGTACGTTAAAGTGCTAATTACCTGTAGAGTCTAGTTTGTCCTTCGCCGGATGCTAGACTCTACTTTATTTTTAAAAATTTTTTAAAATTTATCCACATAAACTAAAAAATAATCCACATTCTAATTCATATTTTTCCCAAATACCTGTTTATAACTGTATAACTTACTTTTCTTTATGTAAAATAATTATAAATTCTGATCCCTTATCAATTTCACTAAACACTTTTATTTCTCCACCGTGAGCATTTACTATAGATTTAGATATTGTAAGTCCGACTCCTATGCCTTTTTCACTACCACCTCTTGATTTATCAATTCTATAAAATCGCTCAAATATATTTTTAAGTTCATCTTTAGGTATACCAATTCCACTATCCTTAATACTTATATTAATATTACTATCTTTAGTAAATGTCTTAATATATATATCACCATTTCCTTTATTATATTTAATAGCATTAGATAGTATATTTATAATTACTTGTGCAAATTTTTCCTTATCAATTAAAATCTCTAAATCTTCTAATTCATATTTAATTAATAAATTTTTTTCTAATGCTTTTCCTTCATAATTATAAACAATATTTTTTATATAGTTTTCTAAGTTTACTACTTCTTTATTTAAATTATTTTTCCCACTATCAAACTTAGCTAACTTACTTAAATCATCAACTAGATTTGTAATTCTCGTTACTTCTTCATTTATACTATTAAGTCTATCATTAGTTGGTTGCCAAATTCCTGCAATAATTGCATCTAAATGACCCTTTATACTTGTAAGGGGTGTTCTTATCTCATGAGCTATATCTCCTGTTAGTTGTTTTCTTAAGTTTTCTTGTTCATTTAATTCATTAGATAATTTATTTATAGAGTCTATAAGATCATCAACTTCACTTATATTACTTTTATAAGTTAGCTCCTTTTTATAGTTTCCCCTACCTATAGCTTTTGTCATCTTCGATACTTTTGAAATAGGATTGGTTATTGATCTAGATATTATTATTGAAATTACTATAATACTTCCTATAGAAATAGTACCTATTATTGCCATAATTCTATTAACAGCATTAAAAAGCTCCACATCATTTTCCATATAATAAGTAGATGCATAATGACCTATATAAGCATATCCAACTAAATTATCATTGTTGTCACTAACATCAACTTTATACTCTTCAAAATAATTGTTCCATTTCTTTTCTATACTTTGCATATTTTCACTTACTTCTCTTATAGTAGTATCTGATAATACCTTTTCATCTTCAAATACACTCCATATTTTATTATTGTCTTCATCATATATTTCAATAGAAATTCCTTTTCTTATTGCATCTACTCCTAAGTTTTCTATAAGCTCAATATCCCAAGTATTATTTACATATATACTTTTCAAATCAAACTCAATTAGATGATTTACTTCTGCTTTATTACTATCATCAACATACTTTTCAAAAGAACTCTTAAAGTTTGTATTTACAAAAAATCTTATAGATATAATTGTTACAATCATAATAAAAGTAAAAGATATTATAAGCTTACTATTTATTGATTTTAATTTACTTCTATAATCCAAATCTATACCCCACTCCATATACAGTATGTACATATTTCTTCTCCACTTATATCTGGAATCATTCTATCTAATATTACTAAATTATATTTTTTTGAATTTAATTTATCTATAGCACTATTTCCATCATAAGCAACATCTGTACAATAGCCTTCATTATCTAAAAAAGCCTTTATAAACTCACATATTTTCTTTTCATCATCAACTATTAATATGCTAACCATAATAACCTCCTAAAAAATCTCTTTTTCAATAGTATAACTCTCTTTTTTCTTATAATATTTAAAGAGTTGCCTGTAAATAACTCTTATTGGCAACTCTTAATTTAATATTATATTCCTAAAAGTAATTTTGCAAAACCAAAATACACTATTAATGCAAAAGCATCTACTATTGTTGTAATAAGTGGGCTTGCCATTATCGCAGGGTCTAACTTTAGCTTCTTTGATATTATAGGTAAAACTCCACCTACAATCTTCGCTAATACTACAGTGAAGAATAAACTTGCACATACTGTAAGAGAAATCATAAAATCTGCACTAGTAAAGAAATATAATCTTAAAAAATTTACTATCGCTAAAACAGTCGCAACTACAATACTCACTCTAAACTCTTTAAATATTACCTTTAAAAAGTCCTTTGTAGTAATTTCCCCAAGTGCCAATCCTCTTATAACTAATGTAGATGATTGAGATCCTGAGTTACCACCAGTATCCATTAACATAGGAATAAATGATGCTAGTATTACTACAGATTGAAGAACATCTTCAAATCCTTGTATTATTGATCCAATAACAGTAGCAGATACCATTAATACCAAAAGCCATACTATTCTTTTTTTAGCTAACGTCAAAACTGGAGTTTTTAAATATGGTTCTTCACTTGGCTCCATTGCAGCCATTTTTTGAAAATCCTCTGTGTTTTCTTGTTCAATAATATCTACAATATCATCTAGAAATAAATTTTCAATTATTTCTTTTATTTCATCATCTGTGATTAATTCAATTATCTTTTGTTGAGATTCCTTATCTAAATATGAAAAAACTTCTGCTGATGTATCTTTAGTTAATAATCTAAATACTACCACTAAAGATTTATCATCTAATTCTTCCATACTCTTTGCAATATCAACAGTGTTCATTCTTTGTAATACTTGACTTAATTCACTAATAGTATTATGCCTAATTACTCTTAATAACTCTTGTGCCATAATTTCCTCCTTTAGAGTTCATATACACACAAATATAATTATTGAGAGTAAACTCATTTGTTATATATATGAACTACTTATCCTATTAAATATTTTTATTTCATTATTTTCTAGGGGTATATCATCCATATAAATCACGCTCCTCAATCAGTCTACATTTTCATTATATAAGATAATTGTGGAGAAATTATGAGCTTGTTTATTTCATATAATTAAATATAAAAAAATGATAAGACCTATGCTCTCATAAGCCTTACCATCTTTAATATATACGTTAATATATATTATTCATTATTGTTGAAAATGTTCAAGAATCCCCAAATAAACTTCTCTGGTGGTAAAAGTCTAAACATTTCAGAATTCCCTTATTTCAATTATACATGTTAATTCAGTTGTATCAACAATTAATTTTATTTATATCAATATTAATTGCTTTAAAAACAAAATATTTATAAATCATTTCTATTTTTAACTTATGATATTAATACTTTAATTATCACAAACTAATTCAAAAATTTTAGTAATTCCACTTTTCTATTATGGCAGTTCCATTTCCTTTTAATTTTAATGAGGCATCTACAAAATCATTGTAAATTCTAGTACTAAATACTTCTTCACCATTATTTAAGAATATTTCTAAAGAAGAATTATCTGAGAATATCTTAATTGAATCAACAACTTCAATTTCTACAGCTCTCATATCTCTTCCACAACCTGATTTTCCAAGTTCTAATTTAAATACTTTATTCTTAAATGAAAGCTTACAATCTTCTCTTAATGCAACTTCAAATTCATTAGAATCTTTAAAATTAATATTTAATTCAAAAGTATTACTTTCAAATATATCTAAAGTAGTACCTTCATTTAAAGAAACTTCTTTTTTAATTGAATTACCTTCTCTTAAATTTTCTAATTCAACAACAGGTACTTGATATACCTTATTATTATTTAAAACTAATTCTCTAGGAATTGTTAATTGATGTTGCCAAAAGTTATCTATAGTCGGATTTTTATGGTCTATTGCATCAGGTACTCCCATCCAGCCTATAACTATTCTTCTTCCCTTAGAATCTTCAAAAGTTTGTGGCGCATAGAAGTCAAATCCTCTATCTATTTCAACAAACTCTCCAAGCTTAAGTTCTTTTTTATCATTAACAAATTCCCCTACTGCATATCCACATTGATATACGTTATTATATTTATATCCTTCAGCTTCCATACCTTGTGGTGAAAACATTAATACATCCTTGTTACCTAATTTAAATGTATCTGGACACTCCCACATATAACCCATATAATCTAATTTACCTGCTGGTACTGAAAGGAATTCCCAATTATAAAGATCATTTGACTTATATAGTAAAATACATCCCTTATCATCAATTGTTCTAGAACCTAGAACCATGTAATAAACTCCATCTTCCTCCCAAACCTTAGGATCTCTAACATGTAAAGACATATCTGCAGGAAAGTCTGTATTTCTTAAAAGCACTTTCTTTTCTGAGAAATTTATGCCATCTTTACTAGTTACTAAGATAACATTTTGTTCTCTTCCAGTTAATATATAATCATGCTCTCCTTGATGCTTTACATTTCCTGTATAGAAGAAATATATAGTATCATCCTTAACAAAAGCTGATCCTGAATATACTCCATCCTTATCTTCAGCTATATCAGGATAAAGAGCTACACCTTTATCTTCCCAGTTAGCTAAATCTTTAGATACAGCATGCCCCCAGAACTTTAATCCTCCCATTGGTGTTAATGGTGAGTATTGATAGTAGCAATGATACTCTCCATTAAACTCACATAATCCATTAGGGTCATTTATCCATCCTATTGGAGCCATTATATGATATTTATTTCTCCACTTATCACTATTAACAGCATCTAAATTTTTGTTCATACATTCATTTATTTGCTTATCAAAATCAACTCTTAACATACTTATCTCCCTTGTACTAAAGTTAAAACTTCCTCTTTAGTTGGTAAAGCTCCTATAGCTCCTCTTTTGCATACTGTTAAAGCAGCTGTTGCATTTGAGAAAGTTAATATTTCTTTTACCTTTTCTTCTGGTAAATTAACTAGGCTTTCTAAAGTATTCTCACCTTCAGCAACTTGGTATAAGAATGATCCTATAAATGAATCTCCAGCTCCTGTTGTGTCTTGAGCTTGAACTTTAAATGATGGAGAGAATACTTTTCTTTCCTTAGTTATAAATTCTGCGCCATTAGTTCCTTTAGTATAAATTATAACCTCAACATCTCCTTGTAATAGGAAGTTTAATGCTTCATTTTCATCAGCAATTCCAGTTATAAATTCTAATTCCTCATCACTAATTTTCACTATGTTTGCAAATGGTAAGAATTCTAAAATTGCTTCTCTGCAAGCTTCTGCTGTTTCCCATAATGGTAATCTAACATTTGGGTCAAAGCTTATTAAGCAATTATTATTTTTAGCAAATTCTATAGCTTTTCTATGAGCATCTTTTATTGGCGCATCTATTAAGCTCACTGAACAGAAGTGTAATATCCCACCTTCTTCAAAAACTTCTTCTTCTATCTCTGATGCATTTAATAGCATATCTGCACTTGGATTTCTGTAGAATGAAAAATCTCTTTCTCCATCTTCTTTTAATGATACAAATGCTAATGCAGTATTTGCTTCTCTAGTTCTTAAAACCTTTGAAACATCAACACCTAAAGGCTTAACTTCTTCTAAAATATGATCTCCAAACCCATCTACACCAAGTTTAGTAAGCATTTGTGACTTACCACCTAGCTTTGAAACAGCAGCTGCAACATTAAGTGGTGCTCCACCTGCTACTCTTAGGAAGTTATTTACTTCCTTTAATGCCATACCTTTTTCATGTGGAATAAAGTCTATTAAAGCTTCTCCGATTGAAATTACCTTTTTCATCTATTTTCCTCCTAACAATATACTACGGGAACGTTCCCTTATTTATAAAAAAATATATTACAAATGATTTGTTCCATTAATCTCATAAATCAAAAACATTTATACTTATGAAAATATTATAACATTTATATCACCTTAGTCTATATTTTTTTACTAGAAATATACTCCTCCTTAACAAAAAAGATATATACTACTTTAATATAAATCCCTTTATAGTAATATATTTAAAATACAAACTCTAACTATAAAGGGATTTATCAATCATTGATACCTATTTTTTTATTTATCTATTATCAAACATATACATAGCTTGAGCTAAATAATTATCTTCTTCACTTTCATATACTAAATATAAAGTGTGGAAATTATTTGCAAAATTTGTTGTATCAAAAGATATTACTCCATTTTCATCTATGCACTCTTCTATATTAAGATAAATATCTTCTAATGTAATATTATTTCTAACTATTATAGATGATACATTTATTGCCTCACCTTGTCTATTAATTGCATTATATTTTACAGTTATTTTATTATCTTGCTTATAAAGGTTTCCTAAAGCTATATTTTGATACATAGCTTGTAAATTAGATAATTTTCTTAGATTCTTAAGTTTAGATAAATCACTTATTTCATTATAATCTAAATTTAATGTTTCTAAATTTTTAGCATATTGTAATCCTTCTAAATCTTCAATTCCATATCCCATATCATTTAATTCAGTAAGATTGTACATATCTCCTATAGTTATATCATCTGATGATATATTTAATTCTGCCTTAATAGCTTTCTTTAGATATTTATCTGGAATGTTTACTACTTCAGCTAAATCAACACCTTCATTATTTGCAAAATGTAATTTAGCATCTGCCCATGTTGCATGGTCTGAATGATTATTATCTCCACCATCAGTTACAACAAGTTTTAATTCTTTAGCTCCATTAATATCTACTTCAACATATTTTTGTACATCTTTTGATGTCATTAAACCACTATCAAATTTCTTTTTACCATCAACCCAAACTTCAAAAGTTATAGATCCAACACTTCCATACATTTGTCTATCTACACCAACATATGAGCTAAAGTATACATAATCTTTATCACTTAAATCATAAATTATCGTTGATGTTGAATGAGCACCTATACCTCTTTCATAAGATACTTCTTGTCCATCTTCACCTGTTAACCTTAAAGTTTTACCACTTGTTGATATATCTTTCTTTGGAGCAGCATAATTATTTTTAGTTGAAGTCCAATCATATTCTGTTAAGTAAGTATAATCATCCATATCAACTACAGCAACAGTTCTTGTTTTTGTAACTGTATTTCCATCAGAATCTGTTACATTATACGTTAACTCATATTTTCCAGCTTTATTGAAATTAATTTCTCCAGATATTTCAATACTAGATGTTAAATCTCCATCTTCAGCATCACTTGCAGAGCACCCTTCTTTTAAGTCTATAGGTTGTCCTACTTTTGTAGACACTGATTTTGGAATATTAAGTGTTGGTATTGCATTTAATATTAAGAATTTAGCATCTGCAAAGCTTGCATGGTCTGATGTATTTCCATTTCCAGCATTATCTGCAACAAGTTTTAATTCTGATACCCCTTCTAATGGAATTCTTACTAATTTAGCTTCATCGTCCCATTTCATTACTCCACTATTATAAACTTCTTCACCATCAGCATAAATCTTAAATATTACACTTGAATTATTTTGTTTTGCAATATTTCTATCTACACCAACATAAGTTTCAAAATATTTATAGTTTCTTCCCTCTAAGTTATAAACTATTTCTGAATTTGCATGAGTTCCAATACCTTTATCAAATACCTTTTCCTCACCATTTATACTTAACTTAATTTTAGATCCAACAGATGCTAAATCTTTTCTTACTTGTCCATAATCAGTTCTTGCAGAATCCCAATCAATATTAGATAAATACTCTGAATCACTATAAACTACAATAGTTTTTTCTGCTGTAGCAATATTTCCATCATTATCAGTTACTGTATATGAAACTTTATATTCACCAGTTTTGTTAGTTGTAAAATCATTTGAATTAACTACTATTTTATTAGTTATATCTCCATCTTCTTGGTCACTTGCATTTACATTGGATATCAAATCATATTCACTTCTTAACTTAATATATTCTGTTTCACCTACAGTTAAACATGGGAACTTAGCTCTTATAATTTCTTCAGCTCTATTTAAATCCTCTTGGAAAAGTTCACTTGCTGGATGAGTACTAACCTCTTCTCTTAAAGCATCTAACTTTTCTAAAGTATTATACTTCTCAGTTACCTGACTCTTACTATTATCAGTAAATAGCTCTTTTGCAATCTTATCAGCTAATTCATCTGTTTTATAGAATGACATTTCGGCTATACTTGCCCAATTTTGATTTGCTTCAATGAATTTAAACTTAACTCTTCTTGCTTCTGTTTTAGTTATATCAATTTCAATAACATCATTAACACTTCCATTATATGAACCAGTACCTGCTAATCTAAAATCATCTCCTTCTACTTCAGTAGAAACATAAATTGCAAATTTAGTTGCAAATCCCTTTCCACCATTTCTAGCAGCATAGGCAATTTTATCTATTTCATTAACTTCACCTAAATCAAATATAACTTCATTTTGGAATGAAATACCATTTGGATTTCCAGTTTCCCAGTGTGTATTTCTGTTGTTATCTATTGCATATCCAATAACACTACTTCCATAGTTTCTACCATTATTAGAAATTGAAACTACTGGTATTTTAAATTCTTCATTATATGCTTCTAAATTATTAAATGAACCATACTTTGATTTAGTAGTAGCTAACTCTTCATATACTGTTATATATGAAGTATTTTCAACTACATTATTATCACTATCAGTAATTCTATAAACAATCTCAAATCTACCAAGCTTTTCTGTCTCATAATTATTTGAAACTATTTCGATATTTGAAGTTAAATCTCCATCTTCAACATCCATGGCAGTTATACCTTCATTAAAGTCTACTTCTTCACCTAATTTATAAGTCTTATCTATAACAGTTAAAGAAGGTTTAGCATTATTAGTAGTTAACTGCGGATTAGCTATTACTGCATGGTCAGAAGTATTATCATTTCCTCCATCATTAACTTCTATAACAAGTTCTTTAACTCCCTTAACAGGAACCTTTATAGCTACCATATTATCTGCATGTTTCATTACATCTGTAGTAGCTACAACCTCACCATCAGCAATAACTTTAAATACTATACTTGAATTACTTTGAGATTCTATACTCATATCAACTCCAACTAACGCTTCAAAGTTATCGTAATCTACATTTGATAAATCATAAGTTATTTTACCATTTGCATGTATTCCAAAACCTTTATCAAAAATCTTAATTTCTCCATTTACTCTTCCTTTTATACTACTATTTCTTCTTGGAGTTCCATATTGAGTTGTAACATTTGTCCAAGCTGTATCTGATAAATAATCATAATCACTTACCACTTCTACATTTACTGTTTTTGTAACAACTACTCCATTATCAGCAATAGTATATTCTAATGGATAAGTTCCTTTTTCATTTATATTTACTTCTCCATTTATCACTACATTAGAAGTTATATCTTCACCATCATAATTTAATGCTTTAACTAAATCCATTGGATTAAATTCTTCTCTTAATTTTATACTTATTGATTCTTGTTGCAGACTTAAAGTGGGAGTTAGAGAATTTACCACTACTGAATCTCCAATATTTAATTTCTTATCATAAGGTATAACAGTATAGTTTACAGATTCTCCCACACTTGTTTCTGTATCAATAAAACTATTGGTTGAAGTAAATCCAATTAATTTATTATCTCTAAATATTTCATAACCTAACACATCATTTTTATAATCATTATTAACACTAAATGTTAACTTCACTTTTTCATTTTCTTTAAGAACATTAACACTAAATCCTGGATTACCATTAAATCCTTCACCTTCATACTCTATATAGTCATAATTAGCATACCAAATCTTTTTATCTGGTTTTGGATATTGATTTAATAATTCTTTTGTCTCATCAGAAATCCAGAATCCATGTCTTTCAAAATGCTCAGTTAAATTTAACCCTAAAACTATACTAGAATTTTTAGCTAATTTATCTAACTTATCATTTGCTCTATTTTCTGAATCTAAAACAATATCATTTTCTCTATATACTCTATTTAATTTACCCCAATATCCTGGATATATCATTTCTAATTGCCAGAAAACTGCTAATCTCTCAAAATAGCCATCATTATAATGTTCATTATTATCTGTTGCTATAACATTTTTATATACAATACTTTCAAAAGGTATTCTTTCACTTGGATTATTATAATAATAAGAAGTATATTGAGGTATCATATTATTTGTGACTTCAGCTAAAGTTCTTGGTGATATATCAAGTTTATGCCCAATTTCATGGTCAACCCCCCATCCACCTACGCTAGTTAACATAGATACCATTACATCACCTTGTACACCTATATGATTATCATAAGCATACATATATCCATATGGTTGAGCTAATCTTATATTTTCTCTGGTATTCTTAATATCATTTTTTTCACTACTTCCATCTATTCCTAAATAGTTAAAAATAAGATTCATATGACTATTATACATATTTATAGTATTCATTGGACCAAACTCTTGATTAATATAAGCTTCATATGCTCCTGTTGCAGTTCCTGTAAATACAAGATGATCTGAAACAATCTCTACAACATCAATCATCTTTCTATCCATTACATTTGGATTAGCTACTTTATCTTCATCAATTCTAGCCTTATAGTCTTTTAAAAGATCTAAAAACTCCTGTTCATCAGTGTTTTCATCCATCATAGGGAATTTTTCACACCCTGATTCAAATCTTATAACTGGTGCTTTACCTTGTTCTTCCTCTGTATAAGGATTTACTATATACACAGGTCCCCCAGGAGTTACAGAATGATGATACCATCCATCATTTTGAGTAACTGCCGGCACAGTTATTTCATTCTTACCTACATGTAAACTTACTGTTCTTCCCCAACTTGCAAAACTTCCTTCTTGTTGAGAGAACATTAATTGTGGTAATGGCTGCCCTGGTTCTGCATCAACATATACTGTTATTGTTTCTCCAGGCCTTGCAACTACTCCAGTTGGTTGATTGTTATTACCATACCCAAACTTTAAATTATTTTTTGTATGTGCATTTCTATCTCCATGCTGTTCAACCACTACAGTTTTCACAGATTGTAGGTTTCCATTTATAATTTCTTTAGCCTGATGTATTTCTTTTAAGTAAATAGGTGCTAACGGATGTTCATTAACCTCATTTTCAAGTTCTCTTAATTTTTCAATAGTATTAAACTCTTCTGAAACAGTATCCATTAATCCATTAGTAAATAGATTTTTCATTTTATTAGATACTGAATCCTCTTTATATAATCTTATATCTGAAATTGACGCCCAATTTTCCCTTGCATTATCAAATACAAATTTTACTCTTTTAGCTTTAGTAGCTTCAAACTGTATTTCTAAAATATCGTTAGTTACTGTATAGCTTCCTTCAGTTACCTTTTGAAAGTTATCTCCTGAAGCAACTGGTGACACATATATACTAAACTGTTCTGCAAAGCCTTTTCCTCCAACTCTAGATTTATATGTTAAACGATTTATTACTTCTGCTTGTTCTAAAGTTAATATAACTTCATTCTTAAATGAATCACTATTTGGATTTCCAGTTTCCCAATGAGTATTTGCATCCTCATCTATTGCATACTTAATTGCAGAATTAGAATATTGTCCACCATTGTTACTTATACTTAAATTTTTAACTCTATATACATCATCATATTCATTTATATATTCTGTATAAAATGGCTCAAATTTAGATACATTAGCAGTACCACCTTGAACTTTCCCAAACTCTACCAGCTCTTTAGCTGTATTTAATTTTTCAATATACTCATCTTCAAACGGATGTCCTTTAGCCTCTTCTATTAAATTATTAATAGCTTCAATTGTACCAAAGACTGGACTAACTTCATTCATATTTTCATCTACAAATAATCTATCAATTTTTTGATCTAATTCATCTGGCATATATAACCCAAACTCATTGGCTAAAGCCCAATTTTCATATCCCTTTTTATATACAAATTTTATTCTTCTTACTTCAGTTTCTTTAAACTTTATTTGTAAAGTATTTTTAGTTGTAATGCTTGCAGTTCCTTCAGATATTTTCTCAAAAGTATCTCCTTCAGATGTTCTAGATCCATATATCTCAAATTCTTGTGCAAATCCTCTAGAAACTAAACTTGTATACATTATTCTATCTATTGTAGTTAACTCATCTAAAGTTATTATTACTTCATTTGTGTGATCAGCTGTATTTTGTTTTCCTGAATGCCAATTTGTATTTACATCTCCATCCATAGCTCTTTCTATAACATTAGAAGCATAGTTTCCACCATTAGTTGTTATACTTGTAACTTTTTCTAATGATACCTTGAATAATTCATTATATTTATCCAATCTCTCATCATTAAAATCTTTAAAATTAGATACTTTAGCTTCTGTAAACTCTAAAGGTTTTCCTTCTAAGATTATTTTAGCATTATTAATCTCTTCCTCTATTTCACTATATAAAGGATGATTACTTGTTTCTAACTCAAAGGCTTCTAATTTTTCTAACGTATTAAAATCATCACTTAATTCATTTTTAGATTCATTTGTGAATATATTATTCATTTTATCCATTATATTATCTTCTTTATAGAACATAAATTCAGACGCACTTGCCCAACCTTGGTTCGCTTTTTTAAACACAAACTTTACTCTCTTAAACTCAGTTGCATCAAATTTTATTTCTATAACATCTGATCTTGACCCCTTATATTCACCAGTAGTTACTAATTCAAAGTTATCACTATCATCCTTAGATACATATATTTCAAATTCTTCTGCGAATCCTTTTCCCCCTGCATCAGGTCTTGCTGCATAAACTATTCTATTTAATGTAGTTACTTCTTTTAAATTAACTATAACCTCATTAGTAAAATTGGAACTATTAGGCGATCCTGTTTCCCAATGAGTTTCGAAGTTTTCATCTATAGCTTTATCTATAGTACTACTTCCATATTTCCCACCATTATTAGTTATAGAATCAATATTAGAATTATCCATTTTAAAAACTTCGTTATAACTTTCTAACAATTTACTACCATATAAGCTAAACTTACTTACAGTAGCCTCTTTACTTTGATTTTCTTCTACTACTTCATCAGCTTGTATAACATTATTTTGTGTTAATGCCTCTGCAAATACATTAGCGGGTGTCGCTACTAAGTTTGTTATTGTTGCAGCTAAAATTAGTGTTGATAATTTTCTTTTTAACATTTATTTTCCCCCTGAAATATTCTTTCCCAAGAGATGTACATTAAAAAAAAGCTACTCCCTAAAGAGTAGCTAAAAAACATAAATAATAGCATCTATATTTAATTTTCCTCACGGTTGGACCATAATTAAATTAATATATAAAATACTAATTTTATTAATAAAAATAAAAATCATAATGTACCCTTTTGGAACTGGCTAATACAGAATTACTTCCTTAGTCCCTATAGCTTTTCATCTTTAAATTTCTTTAAGTTTGACTATTTAATTTTTTAATAATATTAAATAATTGTTCCTTAATATTATTTTTATAAGATAATTAAAACAAATTACAGGGTAAATTATATATTATTTTAAACTATTATAGTAAAAAATGTTTTATTTTTCATGTTTTAAATCATAACTTTCTGATGAAAAAAAATTTTTCCCACTAAATTATACTTTTATTCCTTTCATAACATAGCTTTATGTTAATTTTCTTTATTAATATCCTGTTTAGACATATGTTTTTTATGTTTACACTTACTATGCCCTCCCATATGTTCACTGTGCTTATGATTTATCTTCCAAGATTTGATTAATTTTGATAATATAAGTTCTAATTGTTTTTGTTCATCCTCACTTATTGTACTAAATAATTCTTTTGCATTGTTTTTATGTTCTTTCTCTTTCAATAAAACAGCTTCTTTTCCTTTTTCAGTTATTGAAATCCTTACCTTTCTCTTATCATTTTCATCTTTTTCTCTTGTTATTAATTCTTTTTCTTCTATTTTGCTTAAAATCTCACTTAAAGATCCAGAACGAATATCAATAATATTTTGTAATTCACTTTGGGTCATTGTTCCTTCTTCTAAAAGTACTTTTAATATACGTCCTCTTCCATGATGACCACAATGCTTACTATTTAATATCATTCCACATTTCCCCAACATTATCATAAGACGATCTTCTTGAGGCAAATTCTTAAACTCTTCACGCTTTTTTGCTTGTTCCCTTAATTCAACTATTTTTTCTTCTGTAATTTCACCTTCATTTAATAATCTTACAAATTTTTTTCCTCTACAGCATTGAGTTTCATTTATACTACATCCCTTTCCACATAGTGGACATTGTTCATATTTAATTTCATTATTCATATCTATTTACTCCCTTTTTATTTTAGTTAGGCACCTTGTTACTACATTGTACACCATCTTCCGTTTTTTATAAAGGTACCTAACTAATTAATTGTAAAAAAAGAAGAAAATGCTTTTACACACTTCCTTCTTTTACATATATACTAAATTTATGATTAAGCCTCTTCTTTTATTCCCATTATCCAAGTAGCTATAAATGCTACAGCTCCTGCAATAGCTAATCCAATACAGTAATTAATCATTGTATCTGATGTTGTAATTGCTATAGCTGGTAAAGCTGTTACACCAACTGCTGTCATTTTAACATGTGTAAGTACTACATAAGCACCAGCTGCAGCACCACCAATAGCCGCTCCAATAAATGGCTTTCTATATCTTAAGTTAACTCCAAATATTGCAGCTTCAGTTATACCCATTGTACAACTTATTGCTGCTGGTAAAGATATAGCTTTCATCTTCTTATTTTTAGTCTTGAAGTATACGGCTAAAGCTGCTCCACCTTGTGCAAAGTTAGCCACTGCCCAAATTGGAAGTAAAGTATTAAATCCAGTTGAAGCAATAAGTCCTAATTCAATTGCATGGAAGCTGTGATGTATACCTGAAATAACTATAGCTGAATATAATCCGCCAAAGATTATACCTGCAAATATACCAAAATGATTTAATGCATATTGTAAGAATACACTTATTCCATCTCCAATCCAGTTAGCAAATGGTCCAACAACTACTAAAGCTAAGAATCCTGTTGCTAATACTGTTAATAATGGAGTTAATAATATATCTAACATGTTAGGAACAATCTTTCTAACATTTCTTTCTATTATAGACATTAAGAATATAACAAATAATATTGGTAATACTGTTCCTTGGTATCCTTTTAAAGGCATATCTATAATTCCAAATACAGACATTGTTTGAGCTACGGCACCTGATTGTTGTTCCCAAGCATTCATTAAACCTGGATGAATCATTATACCACCAACAGTTGCTGCTAAGTAAGGATTACATTTAAATACTTTTGCTGCACTAATAGCAACTAATATTGGTAAGAAGTTAAATGCTGCACTACTAAATAAATCTAATAGTGTCCACCACCATGTTCCTGAAGCATCTAGCCCAAATTTAGACAGTAATCCCATCATACCCATTAATAATCCTGAAGCAACGATTGCTGGAATTATCGGTACAAATATATCTGATAATAATTTAGCTAATTTTTGAATTGGATTTAACTTTTCTGCACCAGAATCCTTAACATCTTGAGTGCTCATTTCAGTTATTCCACAAATTTTAATTAATTCTGCATATACTTTATTAACAGTTCCTTGTCCAATAATAACTTGGAATTGTCCGCCATTAACAAATGCACCTTTAACTATATCTAATTTTTCTAACTCTTCTTTGTTAGCTAAGCTTTGATCTTTTAATACCATTCTTAATCTTGTCGCACAGTGAGCTGCACTTGCAACGTTTTCTTCGCCACCGATATATTTTAATATATCTTGAGCAGCATCATAATACTTGTTAGACCCCATTTTTAAATCCTCCTAAATATTTTTATAATCTTATAATTGCCCTGTATTAAAGGTCTTATTTATACCATGGTAATGTTCCCATATATATCATTAAAAAAATATGGTAATGTTCCCACCATTGTCATAAATAAACGTTTTACGTTTTCATTTAACGTTGTTTTGCTTTATCTAAATTTGTTGTTAAATTAAATTTCAATATTATTATATAATTTTATTTTATATAAGTATATAGTTTATTTAAAATTTTATACAGGAAATTTTTAGACTTATTATAAAATTTTAAATAGTTTTACATGGGATTATCTCCATATAAAAACTATTTAAAACCTTTTCATGAATTCATTATACACTATTTCTTTCAACAAGTAAACAATTTAATTTTACTTTTTTCACCACTAGTTCATTCTTTTCTATTTTGTTATCAAGTTCATCTAAAATTATCTCTGCTGATTTTCTTCCAGCAGTTTTATAGTGATAATGTACAGTTGTAAGTCTTGGTGTTATAACTCTAGAAATCTTAGAATCTCCCATTCCTACTACTGCTATATCTTCTGGAATCCTATATTGATTATCTATTAGATACTCTATTGCCCCTAAAGCTAAATTATCAGTTACAGCAACAATTGCAGTTGGAATATCATTACCCTCCATCATCTCTTTAGCAAGTATATATCCACTCTTCTCATCAAAATCACCAATCTTGATATTTGCATAATTTATATCAATATTATTATTTTTTAATGTCTCTATATAAGCTTGTTTTCTGTAAAGCCCAACAGCTTTATCTTCTTCATAAACTCCAATATATCCAATTTTTTCGTGGCCTTTTTTAATTAAATAATTAGTTATATCTTTTGTTGCTTGAAATTCATCAAAATATACAGATGGAGAATTTTCAATATCTTGTGCAACAACAACTATTGGAACCTCTAAATTTTTTATGACTTCTATATGTTTATCCGTAACCTTAGTTGCCATAAATATTATTCCATCAACTTGATTTGATTTAAATATGTTAAGGTATTCTAATTCCTTTTCTATAGATAAATTTGTATTTGCTATCAAAATATCATATCCATTAGGAGATAAAACTTCTGTAATCCCTTCAACTACTCTTGCTGGAGTCTCACTACTTATTTTAGGAACTATTACCCCTATTAAATTTGTCTTTTTAGTTCTCATGCCTTTTGCTTGCCTTTGAGGTGTAAATCCTGTTTCATCAAGTACTTTTTTTATTTTATCTCTAGCTTCAACACTAACATATCCATTATTTAAGTATCTAGAAACAGTAGATTTTGACACGCCTGCTAGCTTTGCTATGTCAATTATGTTTAATGCCATTAGCTCCTTCTCCCTCCATTATTTCTTGAAATAAATTACCTATTTTATTTTATCATTTTTTAAATATTTTCACACTTAATTATTAAGATTTTTCATGTATTATTAAAAAATATCTTCTTCTAAAGATTGTATATATCTTTAACTAATTTTTAATTTAAAGTTTCAGTTGCCTAGTAATATTCACCATTATATTTTTATATATTAAAATAACTATTATTGTGATTTTGGTAAATAATTCTTTAAAAATAGATAATACTATATATAGTACTTTTTCTATAATATAACTTGTTTTGAATTTATTATTTATAATTATAGCTCAATTTAACTATTTTACAATTTTACCTACGGAATTTCACTTAAAGGAGTGACGCTATGTTTCCAAACGATAAAAATAATAAATCTGAAATAAGCATTAAGAACATTATGTTTAAGATGCTTTATTACATCTTAATAATCTGCTTATTTGCTTACTTTTTCTATTGTATAGGTAAAGTACCTCCAATAAATTATGTTTCTAAAAACACTCTATTAAATAATATCAACATAAGTACTAGTGTTGGTAACTTTAATAGTAATGATATACCTGAGGACTCTATAGATCCATATGAAGATGAATTAAATACATTTATAACTTCGGCTTTTAATACAAGAAATGATGGTTTTTTAAGTGGAGAAGTTTCTAAACTTTATGATTACTATGGTACTTCTTCAGCAAATGGTCAATATTCATTAAATTATGAATTTAAAAGAATTTCTTATTTGCGTGATTGGGCATTAGAAAGAGCTATAATTTTTACTTCTATTAATTCATTAGTGATTATAAATAATATTATTAGAAATGATGACAAAATAATTGTTGATTTAGATGAACATTATACTTTTAATTATATTCACAATAAACAATTTGCTGTAAATAAATTTACTTTAACAATACCTCATATTTTAACACTTTATACTACTAACGATAGCTCTAAAAACTATTTTTATATAGATAAGGATTATTATTCTGATATATTTAATGATGATTTAGATGATTATACTTTTACATTATCAGAAACATTTTTACCTTACACCAAAAGAATAAATCCTAATTACGAGATATCTGGTACTTATAAAGAAGATGATATTATTAGATTTGATAAATCATTTTTTACAGATCATAAAGCTATAATATCTGGCTTTGATTCAAATGGCTACCCTTTAATAGATAGTAATTTATTTAATATTTCAAATATGCCATTTGATTTAGGTTGGAAAGAAAAAAATATAAAACTTTCTTATTAAACAAAAATGACAAATTATTAATGGCAAATTAACTTTAAGTTTTAGTTTGCCATTTTAAATTTGTCACTTTCTATTAATAACGGTTTCTTTCTTTCATTTGACGTTCAATATCTCTCTTATGAGCCTTTTCTAACATTGAATCTCTCTTATCATAATTCTTTTTACCTTTACAGATTCCAAGGGCAACTTTAACTCTTCCATTTTTTAAATATAAAGATAATGGAACTAAAGTATACCCATCTCTAGATACTAATCCTGCAAGTCTACCTATTTGCTCTTTATGAAGTAAAAGCTTTCTTTCTCTCAATGGATCAACATTAAATATATTTCCTTGTTCATATGGACTAATGTGCATATTTAAAATAAATATCTCTCCATTTTTTATATCGGCGTAACAATCTTTTAAATTGCATTTACCACCTCTAATAGATTTAACTTCTGTTCCTACTAAAGCAATTCCCGCCTCCATTGTTTCTTCAACAAAATAATCATGACGAGCTTTTCTATTTTCAGCTAAAGAATTACTATTCTTAACTCTTGCCATATCCTCACCCACTTTTTTATTACGTGTTTTTCTTAATTATATCAAGAACCCCTTAAAATCACAATATATCTAAATTGTTCGTTAAAGCTTGAATACCGTGATGACGAAAATTAATGATATTATCTCTAGGAATGGTGTAATTTGCGTTAAGAATTTATATTATTTTTTCCGGAAAAAGAGCTAAAGCTTCGAAAGTCACTTTGTTCCCTCAGCTTCTTAACGTCCTTTTTCCTCCAAAAATAATTAAATTCTAAAACTTAATTACAATATTCCTTCCGATAATATCATTAATTTTTCTTTATCACTGGCTTTTAAGCTAAAAGATACAATTTTCTGCACAATCCCCTTGATAGTTAACTACTTCTGCTATATTTTATATAATAAATTGTTAACT
>OOCW01000800.1_pt1 | contig 26866 bp, 19 predicted proteins | sample 1671201 | NCBI WGS metagenome assembly OOCW01 (sample SAMN06348132, study PRJEB24527) | human gut metagenome | biome: human gut; feature: ankylosing spondylitis patient; material: feces | host: Homo sapiens | place: China | collected 2015-10
AATATAGATCTATCTCTATAATCGGAGATAAAGGATATATTAACAAAAGGCTAACGCCTGAATTAAAAAGTGAAAGAGATATAGATTTACTATTCTTAAAAAGGGCAAATAGTAGAGATAACTATCCAAAAGAAGTAAGACAACTATTATTTAAAGTTAGAAGAAGGATAGAAACTAGTTTTTCTCAATTAACAGAACAATTAAATTTAAATAAGGTTAAAAGTAAATCAATGCTAGGATTTATGACTAGAACCTCAATAAAAGTTTTGGCTCATAATATTTCATTTCTAATAAATAAATTGATGAGAAATGATGATTCTATGGCTAAGATAAAAAGATTAGTATTTGGTTAATATTTACAAATACTAATCTTTATTGGATAGTGTTTTTTAAAAAAAAACTATTTACTTTATTTGGAAAATAATTTTAACTAGCGCAACAGATTCATTTATCATTTTTATAAGATAATATAGAGGATACAAATATAGTAAGACATATAAAGCTTGTAAATGAAATTATCAGACTCATAAACTTTGCCACTGATGATACTGGACATATATCACCATAACCTATAGTAGAAAACGTAATTATAGTATAATAAAATAAATCATAGTGTGTCGGACTATTTGTATATACTCCTATACCACCACTATTTATAAAACATACACCTAAGTATAAACTAAGAATAACCATAATTAGCAAAATTATAGCTACTATACTTACATCAGTAAGCTTTATTTTTGATTCACTTTCAATTTTTACTTCTATAATTTCTGGACTTCTAATTACTCTTAATAATACTTTTAAGTTTAAAATATAACTTATACTTACTCCCACTAATCCTATCTTGTAAATTTCACTAAATTTCTCAGGAAATAATATTAAAATTGTCATATACATGCTAATTATAAAATAACTTATCAATAAATCTGTCTTTGTATGTTTATCTTCTATTTTATATAAATATTTATAAATTCTTTTAGTAGAATACAGTACGTATCCTACTATAAAATATAAAATTACAAATATTATTAAATAAGTAGATATTTTCACAGCTACTATGTAATTATCGCTTACATATTTATATACTTCTTCAAATAAACGTCTCACTACAGCAAAGATTATAAATACTTGTGAAATCATAAACATTATCCCTTGCCATATTTTTAAACCAGAAAACTTACCTTTAAAAAAATCAATATATTGTTTATTTATGTTGTAAATTAGTGATTTCGATTTTTTAAGTATTTCTATATTTATTCTCTTATAGGAAATCATAATAATAGCGAATACGGTAATTGCTAAAATTAAAACTTTTATCATGTAATCACCACAATTTCTTTTTTATTATGTTTCCCATTTTTTAATATATTACAAAATTTACTTTAAATTTTATTGGTACATAAGTTTATTGTATCTTATGCTAAAGTTTTAACTGAGCATTCAACTTTATTTAATTTCTCATTTAAGTTAAGTAATTGTTCTTTTGTAACTTCTACATGACCTGCACCAAGAAGACTTGTTAATCTAAGAATAGTAAAGCTTCCAAGCATTGTCATCATTGAACTTAAATTATTTTCTGTTTCTTCTTTCTTTTTTTCTCCTACTTGGTCTGCACCCATCATCCCTGACATTAATGGATTTATAAACTCATTAAATATTTTTGTTGCCTCTTCAGATTCCATTATTTCAGATACTTTATTGTTAAGAGAATAATATCCTTCTGGTGCATCTATATCAAACCAGTTTAATATTGCTCCTTTTTCTTTTAAACGGTAATCTTCATTAAATACTTCTACTTTACGTATAAAGCTGTTATCTTTACACTCACCTGCTATTGCTTCTAAAGTAGTTTCTCCAATATTTGGTACTTCAAAATAGAAGAAGTGCTCTGGTGAAGATTGCTTACCAAGACTTACACCGTTTGCAAATAATTCTACTTCTGGTTGATTTGAGTAAACAGTAACTTTTGTAGTTTCCTCTACTCTATCAACATATCTCTTACCACATATATGCACAAATGGCTCATCTGATAACCAAGCTTTGTAAGCATAGAATGAATCTTTTTTGTATTTACGGTCAAATGTAACTAAACCTTTATGGTTTTGTCCATTTTCTCCACCTTCATTACGTGAGTCAGCTCCAAAGTCAAACATATTCCATACATGTGTTGCCCACATATATTTTCTTGTAAAGAATTGTTTAATTAATTCTTCATGGTAGTATGCTTGATATTCTTCTGTGTAATCACCTTGTTCTGGATTTGAAGTATGCCAATTTAATGCTTCACATCCATATTCACTACAACCTATTGGTATGTTTGGATATTTTGCGTGGAATTCATCAAACCAAGGACCATTCATAGATGTATCCCCTCCATACCATCCAAAGTAATGGTTGTATGATACTACATCAGGAATTTGTACATATGGATCATCCATACTGCACATAGATACACAAGCTATTGTTGTAAGTCTTGTTTTATCCATTTCATGTGCTAAATCATTTAATATTACATGATTTTCTCTTAAATCTTCAGTAGATTCTCCTGACATTGTTATTTCATTTGATAATCCCCAAACAACTATAGATGGATGGTTGTAATTTTGAGTTATTAACTCTTTCATTTGTGATATAGTATTTTCTCTACCATTTGGCATATGTGTAGATATATAAGGTATTTCTGCCCAAACAACCATACCTTTTTCATCACATAAATCATAGAAGTATTGATCATGTTGATAGTGCGCAAGACGAATTGTAGTTGCTCCAAGTTCACATATCATATCCATATCTTCTTCGTGATGTTCTTTAAGTAATGCATTACCTACTCCCCATCTATCTTGATGACGAGATACTCCTCTTAGAGGATACTCTTCACCGTTTAATATAAATCCTAACTCTGGGTCTATTTTGAAAGTACGGCATCCAAATCTAGTGCTTACGTTATCTAAAATTTCATCATTTTCTTTTAAGCAAACTTCAGCACTGTATAGATATGGATCTTTTTTACCATGCCATAAGTGAACATTTTCTATTTCAAATGTAACTTTTGTTTCAGACGCACTTGTTTCTTTTTGTGCTATTATATTTCCTTCTCTATCTTTTAATATGTAGTTTAGTTTTTGAGTATCTAAAGCATTTGTTGTAAATACTTCTACTTCAACGTTAGCACTTTTATCTACTACTTCTGGAGTAACCTTTATTCCAGGGCCTCCGTAGTATTCTAAATCAAAGTGTGAGTTGTTTACTGCTATAATATTTACATCACGGTAAAGTCCACCGTAGAAAGTAAAGTCTGCATTTTGAGGATATACTCTATCATTTTGAGAGTTATCTACTTCAACTACAAATAAGTTTTTATCTTCTAATACATCAGTAATGTTTACTCTCCATGTAGAGTAACCACCATCATGACTTGCTAATTTCTTTCCATTAACATATACTGTTGCAGAAGAATTAGCTCCGTTAAATTCTAAATAGTATTTATCTGCCTTTGGTAAATCTATTTTTTCTAATTCTTTTGCATAGAAAGAAGTTCCCCTATAAAGGTCATTTCCTCCATCTTGTCCATCTATATCATTCCAAGTGTGAGGTAATGAAACCCAATACCATTTTTGTGGCATTTCTTTTGGTGCTTCTGTAGCTTCTTTAGAAAATGCCCATTTACTATTAAAGTTATATACTTTTCTCATATATTCTTTTCCCCTTCTGTTTAAATGTATAAAGTCTATTTGATATTTCAAATAGTTTAGAATAACAATGATTTAATTTTTTACTACAAGTAACTATCTTATATAAAAATCAAATAAACATTTTCCTAATTTATATACTAATTATATAAAAAAAGATTCTTTTATTCATTCATAAATACGTCTATAATGTTTGTATATCCGATATTTTTTATGATTTATTATTTTTAATATATTATATAAAAATTAATTACTTTTAAGGAGAACTATTTATGCAATTAGATATTTTAGATTTTACAAAAAAATTACTATCAAAATGTATATCTGTAAAGGTACAACAATTTAAAAAATCATCATTAGATTCTCTTACTTTTGATGAAAATTTAGACTTTTCTTCTATGATAAATTACCATCTTCTAAGATGTATAAAAGAATATCTTAAACAATGTGAAACTTCTAAGATTACTAATATTATAACTCCTTTACATACTCAGTATTATATATTGTGTGTATCAAAAGAGGATGATGAGCACCTTATGATAGGACCTTTTGTTGAAAATCCTATAACTGATAATTTAGTTTATCCTATTATAAATAATTTAAAGCTTAACTTGGATTATACTGCTAAGCTAAGACTTTATTATCAATCAGTTCCATCTATTAATACATCAATAGTATTTGAAATTTTATCTACTATAAATGAATATGTGACAAAAAATCAACTACCTCCTAGAGTAAATACCCTTGATTTAAGTGTTTTACCAAAGCAGGATTCTAGTTATAATTTATTTGTTAAGGATATAAATCGTACATATATGTATAAAAAACTTGAAAATAGATATGCTGTTGAGGATAAGTTACTATCTTATATTACAAATGGTGATATAATACTTGCTCAAAAACAATTTGAAAAATACCATATAAGCAACTTAGATATTATTCGTACTGAAGATGCAATAAGAAATACAAAAAATCTTTTATTAAGCGCTAATACCTTATTTCGTAAAGCTGCGCATATTGGTGGAGTACATCCTATATACTTAGATGAATTATCAGGAAAATGGGCAGTAAAAATAGAACAATCTCTTTCATTAGAAGCTCTTGATAATATACCGCTTCAAATGGTACGTTCTTATTGTCTTCTTACTAAGGAGCATTCTCTTTCACAATATTCACCAATTATAAAGCAAGCACTTACATTTATTAATTTAAATCTTGCGTCTAACCTTACAGTAAAAAAAGTTGCTCTTGAAGTTAATCTGTCTCCTGATTATCTAACTCGTTTATTTAAAAAAGAATTAGGAGTTACGGTTATTACTTATATAAACCAAAAACGTATTTACAGATCTCTGAATTTATTAAAGACTACCAACCTATCTATTGAAGAGATTAGAGATTTAATTGGTTTAAGTAATACTTCTTATTTTTATACACTATTTAAAAGAGAGATTGGAATTTCACCAAAGCAGTATAGAAATAGTCTTAAATCTAAATAAAAAATATAGGATTTTTAATCGGTATTTTTTCATGTATTTTACTTTATAGATTTTTAAAAATACAAGTACATTAGAGTAAAAAATAGATTTTATATTAATATGGATACTAATTAAATAGATTATAAATTTAATTAAACCCTTATCTATATTCACAGCATAAAAAGTAGTCAAATAAATTTTCAGATACTTTAACTATGCTTATTCTTATTTATGCTGTCTATCTCATTTATTATACAACAACGGCATACATAGTACTCATTGACTACTTTAGTTACATTCTTATTTTTCTAATTAATCTACTTACAATTATTAATACAGCAGGACATTTAAATATATACTCCTGTTTTATATTCTCCATCTACAAATGTTTAATCTAAATTGGTATTCTTTTGACTAATCATAGTTTTAACTATAAAATATGCGAGAAAACAATTATAGTTTCTCGCATATTAAAAATTAATTTTATTATCTAGATATAGTTTTTCTAAGATATATGTGGCATGAGCATAACTCATAGCCGTTTTATTTCAAGGCTAAAAAAAGCCATAAAATCACTATCACTCCTTAAAAAGCTCTAACTATGAATAATATCCTTTCAACATGTTAATACTATTTAGTTAAAACTAAGGAGGTATTAATATGAAAGATAAATTATCAAGATTTTTTCGTGCAATTTTTAAGGTTCTTGACCTATCAAATATAAATGAGTATCTACCTTCGGTATATGGTCCAAAAGGTTACTCTAGACATGCACTTTTTAGGAGCTTTGTGGTAATGAAATTTCAATCCATTAATCAAATTACTGATCTAAAATATTTTATAGATACGCATCATTCTATAGCTGAATTATGTGGTTTTAATCTCTCAAAACCATTACCATCATATTCCGTTTATCAGCGATATATAAAAAACTTAGATAACAATCTTATAAAAGAAGTAATGAATAATCATATATCTAAACTAATGAAGTTAGGTATTATTAATACAAATTATACATCTATAGACTCTACACCTATATTTGCAAACACTAAGTATAATAATCCTAAATGTTTCTCTAAGTCTAAATTTAAGAAAAGCAATCAACCTAAAGCTGATAAAAATTGTAGACTTGGAGTTCATAGTGCTAATAACGAAGATACTAATAAAAATTATAAGTTTTATTGGGGATATAAAAATATAGTTATGTGTGATCCAATTGTAGGACTTCCTATTTATGAACAAACTGTTACTGCTGATAATGCAGACTCAGTTAAAACTATAGACATTTTAACTGAGATAAATAAGAAATTTAACCTAGTTGGTACTAAATTTATAGCCGATAAGGCTTATGATACAAAAGCCATACATAACTTCGTAAGATTTGATTTGAAAGGCTTCGCCTATATAGCGAGAAATAATAGAAATACTAAGAAAACTTCTATAATTTCTACTGATAATGTATTATGCGAAGCAGGTTTGGCCATGCACAAAGATGGCAAACAGTATTTTGAAGACAGGGTTAAATACAAGTTTTGTTGTCCATTTAAAACATCTTCTCATGAAGACAGTTGCCCCTGTAATCATAAGAAGTATTTTAATGGAAGGAAAAATCGTGGTTGCACTAGATATAAAACAATAAGTACAGACTATAGAAGTTCTATAGATACTAAATCTAGCGATTTCAAAAAAATATACTCTTTAAGAACTGAGTCTGAAAGACTTAATTCTAGGATTAAAAACCTTAATATTGAGTATCCAATGGTTAGAAATATTAACTCGATAAGTAACTTAAATACAATTGCAAACTTATGTATGTTAGTTTCTGCACTATTAGCCGTAGGCACTGGACATACAGATAAATTGAATTGTATAAAAGAACTTAAAAAGCTATTCTAATTTTTTGAATATTTAATTTTCCTACTTGGATTCTGTCCTTTTCTACTTAATTTTATAATTAATTTATAACTTTTCTTATCTATTTATTTTTATATCCTCAAGCTATTTAATTATGCTTATATCTAAAGATATATTAATCCAGTTATAGAAATAATTGCTATACCAATCATTGTATATAAATTAATATTATCACCTGTCTGAGGTAAATCTGTTTTATTATCTGAATTATTTTCAGTGTTTGGTTTTTGTGTATCTTCCGGTTTTTGTGTATCTTCCGGTTTTTGTGTATCTTCTGGTTTTTGTGTATCTTCTGGTTTTTGTGTATCTTCTGGTTTAAAATTCTGATCTAATTCACCACAATTAATACATGTACCATTTTCAAATTCATGTGATAGTTTAGAAGTCACAGTTCCTTTTTCTATAATTACACTGCAATCAGGGCATACTTTATCTCCAGTATATCCTTCTTCAGTGCAAGTAGCTTCTTTTTCATTTGTAATAATAAAGTCTTTAGAATGTTTACAAATTTTTATAATATTTCCTTCAGTATCTACATCATAGTCATATATTTGAGACACTATTAAGTCATTTAATTTTATTCCAGCATCTGTAACAGCTTGATCAAGTTTAGCTGTTTCAAAGTTTAACTTAGATGACTTATCAACTTCAACCTTTCCTTCACTTTTAAATCTTATATCACCTGCAAGTGAATTTTTAAAGTCAAGTACAGAATTATTCTTAACATTAACATCTGATCCATCAATTGTTAATGCACGTCCTATACATCCAGTTATAGCAAGTTTAGAATTATCTACTGTAAGGTCTAATCCTTTAGTACTACTATTAATACCGTTGCTTAATCCCTTCATTTCCACTGTAGAATCTTTTATATTTATAGTTCCATCTACAAATCCACGTGCAGCATTTTCAAAGTTTAAAGTAGAATCAGTTATGTTTATTTTTCCAGTTTTTCCATTACTAGTTTTGATAACTCCTCCAGATAAACTTTTTTCATTTTTTGCATTTAAAACAGAGTTATTTTCTATATTTAATGTACTTTCATTGTATACATAAATTAAAGCATATGGTGAAGTATAGTTACTTGCTTGTAATTTAACTGCATCTAGAGTTAAATTAGCACTACTTCCATAATGACCTACTCCTAATATACAATCTGCACTACCTTTTATTCCATCAAGATTTATAGTTCCATTTTTAAATGTAACATTAGCATTATTTACAAAAAGATTAGTATCTTTTGTAAATTTTAAAGTGTGTCCATTTAAATCAATTGTGTAATTCTTTGCATCAACTTTTAATGAATCAGAAAGTGTAATATCTTCACTTAAAGTAATTACCCCTTCTACATTACTTTTTGCAAAAATTCCGTGCTAGTCATATTTATATTTACAGTGTCATTTGCAAATGCCATCATTGTCGACATCATAAACACCATAAATATCGATGTAAGACTTGTTATTAAACTCTTTTTCATTTTTTAACCTCGCCTATAATATTGTTATAAATTTTATTTTCCTATTCGCAATAATACTATTTATTTCAACATTTTCCAATTCTTTTCAATATGTATTTTTCGACATTTTTTTAATCAATTATCATATAGCAATATTTTTATGCTTTATGATTTAAAATAAAATATTTATAAAATCATAAAGCATAAAATATTTTAAAATATTTTATTTGTGAGTTAAAATATAATATAGAGGTGATTTATTTGAAAAAAATTATAAGACTATCAATAACTTTGATACTAATTTATATGTTAATTTTCTCTATTTACAATATTTACATAAAATTGGCAGAGTATAAAAAAGCTGATAATGTATATAAAGATGTTAGAAAAATAAGTCAATCTATTGAAAGTAATAAAAATAAAGTACTTTCTTCTATAAATCCAGACTATAGATTTTGGTTGAATGTAGACAATACTAATATAGACTATCCAGTAGTTCAAGGCAACAATAATGAGTACTACCTTACACATGATTTTAATAAAAACTATCTACCTTCTGGTAGTATATTTATGGATTATAGAAATAATTTTGAGGAAGATAATATCATCATAGTATACGGTCACCATATGAGAAACAAAACAATGTTTGGAGAACTTGAAAAATTTAAAAATGAAAAGTTTTTTAATGGAAATAATTTGATAAGAGTTGAATATAAAAATACCACATATATCTATGAAGTGTTTTCTGTATATGTAGCAGATCTAAATAATAAAGATTATCTAAAAGTGGATTTTAAAGATAAAAAAGATAAAGAAGATTATCTAAACTATATAAAAGATAGATCTTTATATAATAAAGATCTAGTGTTAACTTCTGATGATAATATAATAACTCTTTATACTTGTAGTTATGAATTTGAAAATGCCCGTACTATAGTTCATGCTAAATTAATATCTAGTAAATAAATAAAAATAATTTATAAATAGAGAACGTATATAGATTTGTGTAAATAAAATTTTTATAATTTATATTACTAGAAATTTTAAATTCAAGTAATATTTTTTATTTCTAATAAATACTACTAATAACACCTTTTACATAATTATTATGTATTAATTTGCTTATTTATACACTAAATTTTCCATAGTTAAAAAAATTTATATTGTATAAGCGCTAGGTATTCTATCTTCAAACATAATTGTGAGTTATCCTAATGTAGATGTTTAATTTTAATTTGGAGATTTCCATTTCTCCATAATCTTCATTGTAGATAAATACAAAGACTTTCTTAATGACTCATCTGTAGGAAATTCTATTCTTATTTTAGTATATTTTCTCAACTGTCTATTAAATCCTTCCAGAGCATTTGTAGTATAAATAATTACAATAATCATCTACTAATTACTTTTAGAATAGCTTTTTAATATTTTTAATAAATTTGGTATAATATAGATATACAAATTAACAATTAAAGAAGTGTCATAATGAAAAACTTAAAAGTATACTTTACATCTGATTTACATGGTTATATGTATCCTACAGATTATATTGATAGATCACAAAAAAATATAGGTTTATTAAATATAATAAATCAATTCGAAAAAGATGGTAATACATTGATAATAGATGCTGGAGATACAATACAAGGTTCTCTTTTACTAATTATCTTAGCAACTCTGAATTTGATGTTCATCCTATAGCTACTATATTTAATTAAGGCGGATTCGACTACATAACACTTGGAAACCATGACTTTAATTATGGGTATGATTATCTAAAAAAGTATCTATGTAATTTAGATGCTAAATGCTTATGTGCAAATGTAATTGATAAAACAAATGAGCTAGGTATCTTACGTTATGATATAAAAACTTTAGAAAATGGACTAAAAGTTGGAATCATAGGATTCACCACTGATTTCATAAATATTTGGGAAAGAGCCGAAAATTTAACTAATTTTACTGTAAATGATACTATATCATATATAAAGCCATATTATGATGAATTAAAAGATAAAGTTGATATTTTAATATGTATATATCATGGTGGATTTGAATATGACTTAGATTCACATAAAAAACTAAGCAACACTAAAGAAAATATTGCTTATAAGGTTTGTAGTGAACTTCAATTTGACTTACTATTAACTGGACATCAACATATAGAAATATCAAATATTGATTTACATGGCACTCATATAGTTCAAACTCCACACAATGGAAGTAAATTCATCGAATTAAACTTAGAGTTTGATAATAATAAAGTTCAAAATGTAACTTCAAAATTAGTGAATGTAGCTCTTAATCCTAATAAAAATATATATGATAAATTCTTACCTTTAGAGGATAAAGTTCAAGAATGGCTTGATACTCCTGTAGGATTTTTAGATACAGAATTACAACCTACATATCACTTAGATATGGCTTTAAATGGTTCACCTCTTGCTAACTTTATCAACCAAATACAACTATGCGAAAGTAATGCTGATATTTCTTGTACTTCTTTTGCAAATGTTATAAAGGGATTTGATAAAAACATAACTGTAAGAGATATAATGTCAACTTACCCATACCCTAATACTTTAGTAGTATTTGAAGTTAATAGAAAATACTTAAAACTTGCATTAGAAAGATGCGCTAGTTACTTTGATTACAACAATGGAAATATAACTATATCTGATAGATTCTTAAAGCCAAAAGTTGAACACTATAATTATGATTACTTCTCAAATATAAATTATACATTTGATATAACAAAAGAAGTTGGAGATAGAGTAACTTCTATAGTTTATAATGGAAAAGAATTAGATGATAATACTACTCTTAACTTAGTTATGAATAATTATAGAGCTAGCGGTGCAGGTGGTTATGAGTTTTATACAGAATGCAAAACTGTACAAGAAATTTTAATGGAAATGCCTGATATAATAATAGACTACTTTAAAAATAATAAAAATGTAACTGTTGATAAATCAAAATATCTAACTGTTATAAGCTAAATTTAACTAAATATAATAAAAATAGCTAATTGATATAGAGAAATATTTCTCATACTTCAATTAGCTTTATAAATTTATTATAAATTTTCTCTTACTTTATCCATTAACTGAGTATACTCTTCTTCACTTAAAAGAACCTTTGGTGATGGCATCATTTCAAAAGTTCCTCCCCACCCTGGTCCATCTTCATACTTAGGCACTAAATGGAAATGTAAATGAGGCATTTTATCTGAATATGCTCCATAGTTTACTTTATTTACATCAAATGCTAACTTCATTGCCTTAGCAGCTCTAGTTACATCCTTCATGAATAAATCTCTTTCTTCATCTGTTAAGTCAAATAATTCATTTTTGTGACCATTAAAAGCTACTAAACACCTCCCCCTATATGTTTGTTCCTTAAATAAATATAATGTAGATGCTTCTAATTCGCATATTTCTATCATTAATTCATCTAATGCTTCATTTTTTTGACAGTAAAAACAATTGTTACTCATTTTTAGTCCCCCCCTATGATTATATGTATCGTTTAATATATATAATATCATTATTGCTAAAATTTCACATCATGTTTCGTTAAAATATCTACTATATAATATAAATATTTAAATTAAAGTAAAATAGTGTATTATAATTAGTATTAACTGCAATAAGAATGGTTCTAATAAGAAATAATTCATTTATTTACTACAAATCAAAGCTGCAATATACTAAGAACTATGATTAGGGCATCAAGGCATCTATTTTATTAAACCTTAAAATTCTATTTATCTAATTATTTTATAAAATTTAGTGATTTTAATGCCCTAAGTGCCCCGAATCTATCTACCTATTGCAATTACTTATTTTTACTCTAGGGCACTAATTAAATTTTTAATGCCCTATATAAATTTTTATATCCTAATGCCCTAATTTTTTATTATTTATCCTAAAAATCAGGGCACTACAGTATCTATAAAAATATCTACATGGCCTCAAATAAAGGACACTTATATGGCGGAGTAATATATCCTCTTCTTCCATTACTTTTTTTATACTCAGCACCATATTTAAATAAACTTGTCTTTAATGAACTTGTAGAATTTATATTTAACTTACTACATATCTCTGCTGTTGGCTTCCACTTCCAATTTGATTTATCACTTTCCCAATCAAATTCTCTTTCAACTATAAGCTCAACATTTAAAGATATTTTAAAATCTTCATTACTACTATTTAGTAGCTCTAATTCATCCTTTTCTAAATAATGCTTAATATTATAATCTTCTTTTAAATGCATTACCTCTCCCCATAACATATTTATATCTAAGTTGTCTATTATATTAAAATCAATTTTTTCCACAGGTATTACCCAGTATCTTCTATTTCCAGTATCATCCTTTAAGAAATCTCCATTATTTACTGTTGCATAAAAAGATGTTCTTCTTGGATATACCATAGGTTTCATAGCATATGGTCTTCTAAACTCATCACTACTTTCTGTTATAAAAGCTTTAAGTTTAGCCAAGTCTCTCTTTAATGTTGAATCAAGTTCTCCAAGTTCTGCTACCCAGTATTTTATACATTGATATACCTTATCTTTATCACTTGGATCTAGCTCTAATCCTGTTTTTACGTATATTGGTATTAGTTTTTTGATAAGCCTTGTTTTACCAATTCCTTGCTTTCCTTGAAGTGTAAGTATACCTTCAATATTTTTTGTTCCATCATTAAAAGGTATCATTGCCGTATTTATTAACCACTTAGTTATAAGTGTCTTCTTTAATTTAGGGCTGTAATCTTTTGTAGTAATAATTGCATCACATAGTTTTTGTATATATTCATAGTTTCCATCAAAGTTCATATAAGATTCGCTTAAATAATCAGCTACTGGATTTTTAGGATTTGACTCTGCTATTATTCCTATAAATTTATCAATCATATGAAGATTAACATTAAATCCACACTTTGAACATAAGGAGTGTATTTCTACAAGTTGGTTATCGCCATTACTTACATCTAATCCCTCTATTTCAACATCTTTGGTTATTTCATTATAAGAAACGTAAATGTTATTTGCTTTAAGTATTTCATTTAAGTTATCCCATATTTTCATAGGTTCACCTTTTTTATTTACGAAAGGATAGATGATATTATATTTTTTATTAGTTACTTCATCACTTTTACAACTTAATTCAAAGGCTTTATCTAAATCACCTTCTTGTAGAGATTTTTCATATTTATCATTATAAAAATTTATTAAGTTTTCTTTGTTTAAAAATTTTGATGTATTAGTTTTTATGCTTGGTAAATTTAAAGGTTTGTTTAGTATTTCATAAGCTTTTTGTAAGGCTTGTATGAATGTTATGTTTTCTATTTTTTGAATAAATTTTATTATGTCTCCACCATCATTACAAGAAAAGCATTTATAGAAAGCTCCATTTCCTTTATCTACTATTGAAAAACTAGGAGTTTTATCTTTGTGAAATGGGCAACTCATTTTGTTTCTTTTTAGTTGATTTGGGTAGTAGTAGTTTATTACACTTTCTAAGTCTTTTATATTATTTATTTCTTGTATATATGTTTTGTACATGTTTATCCCCCTTAGTTTTTATAGTATTATGTCTTTTGTGTCTATGTCTAATGATTTTGAGATTTTATAGATTGTTTGGGGTCTTTGATTTCCTTGTCCTTTTATTGCTCTTGCTGCTGTTGATTTTGATATTTGGCTTATTGATGCTAGTTTTGTGATTGAGTAGCCTTTTTGTAGCATTTTTGATTTTATTAGTTCTGTGTTTAGTTGGTAGTTCATGTTTGATTTCTCCTTTTTGTTTCGTTTTGTTTTATGATTAGATAATATCAGAGAAATCTTGTCAAAGTATAATAAAAAAGTTTAATAAAATTTTTTATAAAAGTATTTTATATAAAAAGTATAGTTATGTTTATACTGTACTTTAATATTGAAATTCTAGATATATAATATAAAATTATTTAATTAATAGGGGGTCGTGTTTTCCAACGCGGTGTATCGATAGTGATAAATTCGTTTAACACTTTATATTCATACAATATTAAAGTTCTCGGTAGGTATTTTATATCCAAAACACTTCTGATGTTTATTTATTCTAGTGACAACATCATCAACTTCCTTTTAAGTTGTAAAATTAAAATTTTATGATAAAACTTATTTATAAATAAAAAACTCATATCCTATTCGATATGAGTTTTTGTGGATTTTAATGGTGGAGACGATTCACAGCAATCATACCCACTATTATATTCATATATGAAATTATCATTCCTCAGGCATAATTATTCTATTATTAACTATAATATATTCTTTAATATCATAGAAATTCTATTAGGTAATGTATTTATATCCGATATATCTAGAAACCTATTATCTCCATAAATATCTCTTATCACATGTCTATCATTTCCAATAGCAGCTACAAAGAAATTTATTCCTTTTCTTGAGTATTCTGATACAAGATTTTTTAAATCTTCTTTGGCTAGTTCATCTTTGTAATTTGGTTTTGCAAGAGGCTTTCCATCACTTATAATAAATAATACTTTAATATCAGCATCAACTTTTAATAGCTTTTCTGCTACATATTTTATAGGTACTCCATCTCTATTATTACTCTTTGGGCTTATTTGCATCATTCTATAGCAATCATCTTTATCTTGATTATCAAAATCTGAATAGGAATATATTGATACATCTTCTCTATTACTTAAATCAGCAGTATCCCCATAAATACCTATTGGTATATCACATTTTTTGCAAAATTCCCAAATTAAAATAGCCGTTGCACGAGCCATTTCAATACGATTATTGGCCTTCATAGATCCAGATTCATCAATTCTAAGAGCAATTGCCATCGAAGGTGATTCATTTGGTGGATTTTTTTTACTAAAATATCTATAGTCTCTTTTAGCTACATTTGAAGCATCGAATTTAGTTCCATAATATCTATTTCTACTATATTCGCTAGAGACTTCATTTTTAAGAAATGGCAATACTTGATTAGCTAGCTCATTGGCTGCTTTAATATATTTCTTATTATTTTGTTTATAATTTAATTTATCTTCATGAGTAAACTCAGGTCTATGAACGTTTAATTTAATATTTTTATGAATATCGCCATATAAAAGTAACTTTGGATCATTTTTTTGTTCATATTCACTTTCTTTTATATTTCTTAATTTCATTATTCCTTTTCCAAATGAATTTTTATTATTAGATACTCCATCAAATAATTCTTCATTCTCTTTATTTATCACGTTATCATTCTCACTATCTTCATTGCTGGATTTCCTTAACTTCAGAGCATCTTTATACTTTGCCATAGTACTTTTATAGGCGCTATTTTCATCAGAATTAATTTCCATGATATCTTCATTTTCTGATTTAACTAAATCTTTTTTTAGTGAATCTTTTATATCCTTGTTATTTTTTATGTTTTTGCCTATTTCACCCTTTGTATCAGTATTTCCTATAGTAGATATTGCTTGGCTATTTTCATTAAGATTTTCTTCTATTGCTCGTGATGCTATTGGCTTTATATTATCACTCTCTTCTAAATATTCATCATCGAACTCTTCTAAATATTCTTCTATCTCCCCCCATAGAAGAATACTTATTTTATTAACTTTATCTATTACTTTAACTTCATCTTCTTCGTAAATAGATTCATCTATTTCTTTTTTGATTTTCTCAATATTTTTTATATGATAGTCTGATATGTCTTTAAATTTCCCAAATTTAATATAGCAAATTATTTGATTTATTAAATCATTAAAGCTCTTATTCTCAGTCAAATCTACTTTAAATTCTTTAATACTCTTGTATTGAGTATCTCTCAATTCATTAAGTCCATCAATTAGTCGACCATAATTAGATAAATATTTATATATAGATTCCTCAACACGACTATCTTCTATAATATCGTATATAAAAAGTAATAAAGAACATAGCTTTCCTGATTTTTTAGGATTATTTATATAGTTTTTCATCTTCAACATGTTTTCATTTAGTTCTTTATCGTCAAATTCTAATAAATCTTCGAGCAAACTTCCACTTAAAATAGACTCCTCATAAATATCTCTTATTGTAAAATCCGTGAATAATCTATGACCTATCTCATGAGCATAATATCCTAATATCAATTTAAGTTTATTACCTTCATTTATACTCTTTGAAGCTAAATTTATATAAATAGTATCTTTCTTTATATAAGATACATCATCAATATTTTTATCAAATAAGAATTTTAGTTTATCTTGATTTAAATTATATTTTTCGTACAATTTACTGGATATACTCTTTATATATTCTTCAAACTCTTTAGATTTTAAAATACTATTATCTTCTAAATCTAGTTTGTTTTGTCTTACTGATTTTATAATACTATCTAAATCCATAGAAATTACCTCCTACTTTGAGTTTCAATAAATAAAGAAGTATTATTTTCAACGGCTTCCTCCAAGATTCTTATTTCATCAGGGTTTGTGGTTATTTTATATAATACTTTGTAATACATAGATTCTCGTATATCTTCTCCATTTTTTATTGCATCTATCCAGAAGAATAAAGAACGCATTCCTGCCACTCCATGTATAGCGTTGGCTGTTACACATTCATCTAAAGCTATAATAGTATCGACTAGTTTAGAAACTAATTCTACATTATCAAATCCGGTCTTTGCTATGGCTCTTTCTATCATAACTTCCCTTTCAGGTAAATCCATCTTCTCTGAATGCTGAATTCTATCTCTTAAAGCTTCATTTAGTGGTCTACATCCAATATAATTTCTATTAGTTGTAATGACAGCCACGAAATCTGGGTGTCTATGGACTACACCTGTTGGTAAATTTATAGTACCATCTGGCTCTAATGCAGAGTTAAGCATCATTAATACAGCTGCATCACGAATTACAGTAGGCTCTTGTATTTCCAATAAATAACCTTCTGTAAATGCTTTTACTATTTCTGAAGGGAAGTACTTATACTCAATATCTTTATTAGAGTCGTTGTTTTCATCATTAGCAACAGGAAGTATTGAACCTAGTACATCTGATTTATCCATATCTGAAAAGCAAGTTACCTTAGTATAAGGTAGTCCCAAATTATGAGATAATGCTTTTGCCATTTGCGTTTTTCCAGAACCAGCATCACCTTCAAGAAGTATATTTGATATTTTCATATCACCTTTATCCCAATTTCGTTTAATTTCTTTACATATTCTTCTTTCAATTTTAGATACTCTATGGGAATTTGGTAATTTTATAATTTGACTTTTTTCATAATCAGTTAATTCCCTAGATAAATTTAATGTAAATTCTCCAGGTTCTATTGTTAAACTTTCTATTTGTTTTTTATCTTCTTTTATTTCTTTAACTATTTTAAACTTACCATTTAATAATTTTGTGTATGCTATTTTTTTACTTTCTATATCTTCTAGGTTTATTTTTTCTAAAGGATGTACATCTGGTATAAGTAACTTTAAATCACTTTTCAATATTCTACGATACACATTATCGCAGAAAGTTGCCATTAATTTTATTAATAATTCATCTAAGCCTTCTGTCTCTTGTCTATGAAGTTTGTATTCATTAAATATACTTAAAGCTTCATTATCTTTTAATATTTCTGGCATCATAGCAAAAAATAATATACTTCCTTTTTCTCCTTTAGAATTTCTAAGACTTCTTAATTTGTATTCATTGCATATATTATTTTTTATATCATAATTACATGCTAAACATCTTCCAGTTACTTTATTGTAAAATAAAATTTCTCTTATATCTTCCTTTTTACTCTGTAATTCTGCACATATATTATTTTCAATTGTTCCAATAGCACCTATCTCATTTTTTTCATCAAGTAAGTCTATATATTTATGTGTTGCTTCTATTATAGAATCTATCAGTATTGACTGTCCTTTTCCAATACCTCCATCTGGAGAATACTTACTAGAAGTATTTACACTTTTACTATTTAAGGTATTAAATGGTTTTTCTTCAAGCTTATAATCTCTTCCCCAAATAGAAGATATGCTACTTATTTTTCTCATAAACATTCTCCTTTTTTGTTTAGTATCCTAGTTCTTCTAGTATTTGTGAAAGTACATTAAATCTTTCTCCTAGTAATTCTCCTTGATTAGTAAGTTCATCTGCTAATGTAATTATATCTTTATCTAAGTTTTCATTATCTTTGCATATTTTAATATTCATAGCATCTCCTTGAAGTCCAACACGACTAATAGTTAAATTATTTTCATCATAAAATTTAGGCATTCTATATGCTTCTTTAAAATATAAACTAGCTTCACATAGTAAAATAGCCATGTCTAATATTCTATTTACAGGTATTTCATCAAATCCACCATCTGATTTTAATAACCTTGTTATTATTTCAAGTTTGTTGTTATCTATATTTTTCTTAACCCCTATATCTATTTTCTCTATATCTGAATTAGGTGTTCTATATCCATCTATTTTTTTGTAATTGTCACATGTTATAACTGGTTTAAATTCCATTTTTATATTTCCTCCACATTTTCCTTAGTAAATCTATCTTTACACACTTCTAATAATATTTTTAATTCTTCACTGTAATCCACTTTACTTTCATCTTTATCATAAGGAAGTACCTCTACTACCTTTATTTCAAAGTTTTCTTCTTTATTTTCATTCCAATCTTTTTGCAACTTTTTACATCTATGATTCTTTGAGTTTAATTTGAATCTATCACCATTTATAGTTGCCTTTATATTTTTATCGCAACCTAAATAAATAGTATTTGTATTTATTGATTTAAACATATATACACCCATCTCAGGTTTCATTTCTTTAAATTGTTGTAATAATTCTTTTCTTCTTAATCTATCCATAGTTATTTTCCTACCTCTATTCATTAATATCTATTATTCCAAACTAACTGCATATATATTTTTTTAATAATTATTTCCTTCTATATGCCTCATTACTACCTTTATTAATTTATACTATTTGCTCACAATAAACAATAAATGCTCCGTAGAGTTGTACTCTACGGAGCGTTTACACTTATTCAAAAAAAATTATAGTATAATTCATTACGAGAACTATAAAAATATAATTATCTTAAATTTATAGTTCTTAAACAGACATAAGAAAAAAGGAGTTTAGATATGTTAAATACTAATTTTCATAAAATTAATTTCAACGAATGGCAAAGATCACAATATTTCTATTATTTCACAAAAATATTACCCACAGGATATAATATCAGTGTAAATATAGATATTACTAATACTTATAATATGATAAAAAAGGTTAATAAAAAGTTCTTCCCAGCTTATTTATATGTAGCCTCAAGATTAATTTCAGAACAACAAGAATTTAGAATTGCAAATTTAGATAATGAACTTGGTTATTACGAAGTTTTGCATCCATCATATTCCGCTTTTCATAATGATGATAAAACTATATCAAATATGTGGACAGAATATGATTCTAATTTTGAAATTTTCTATGATAATTATATAGATGATCAAAATAAATATGCTGATAATCATGGGGTTATGGCAAAACCTGAAATGCCTCCTCAAAATAGTTTCATGATAGGTATGTTGCCCTGGATAGAGTTTTCAAATTATACGCCAATTCCATATGCACCAATGAATAACTTTTATCCAATTATACAAGCAGGTAAATTTTTCGAAAAAGATGGTAGAAAAATAATGCCTCTTTCTATTACAGTCCATCATGCCATAGCAGATGGCTACCATGTGGGATTATTTTTAGAAAAGTTCCAAGAATATATGAATCTTCCTGAAAAATGGATGAAATAATTGTATTATAATAAAATCAGAACCACCCGTAGAATAGGTGGTTTTCTTTATACAATAAAAAACTACTAAGCCATAAACTTAGTAGTTTTTTATCCTCGTTTTCGAGGGTTTGAATGGTGGAGACGAATCGTAGAAATAATATCCACGATTCAATCTTCCTATTTTATTATTTGAACATATTTACTAATTTATTGAATGCATTCTCATTTCCATTTCCGCCTACTTGAGTTATTTCTTTAGGTTGTTTTTTAGATAGTAAACTTTCTTGATTACTATTTAAATCTTTCCCTACTATAACTACTGGTGAATTTTGTTTAGATGCTAAAACTCCTACTGCTAATGCATCTATTAAATCATCTTCTTTACTCATTCCATCTTTAGCAACATACATATTATTTAATTCTTTATTTGTGTAGAATTTATCCACTACAACTGCATTAGTCTCATTTCTATCAATTCCACCTAATCTCTCTGGATTTGGTAATTTAGCAGCTATTTCATTTGATATAGCTACTTCTTTTCCTATTATGTATGATTTATTTATATCTTTATCTTTTATATATTTATCAAATGTACTAGTTCCTTCAGTTGGTGATGCTAATACTATTGGCATTTTCTTACTTGCTGCAACTGGTGCAATACTTATTGCATCAGGTAATCCTGTTACTCCATTTACAACTGCTATTTCTGATATATCACCTAATCTTTTTGCTACTTCTAGAGATGTCTTATATCTATCTTCTCCACTTATTCTTTCTACAGTAAGATTCATTGATTTTAATTCATTTATAACTGAATCTGATATAACACTTTCTCCACCTATTATATAGATATTCTTAGCCTTAAGTCTTGTTATTTCTTTTTTAGTTTCAGTATTTAACTTATCTTTTTCTGTTAAAAGTATTGGTGCATCTTTCATTTTTGCAAAAGGAGTTGCACTAAGAGCATCTACTATAGCATTAGAATTTACTATTACTACATTTTCTGCACTTGTCCATCCTTTGTTACTTACTTTTATCGCAGTTTGATATCTAGTATCTCCAACTAATTTATTTTCATTTACTGAAGGTTTTTGTATTGAACCTCCTCCAGTTGAAGGTGGGTTTGTTTCTGTAGAACCTCCGCCTGATGAACCTCCTCCAGTTATAGGTGGTTTTGCTTGTTCTTTTTCTTTAACTATTATATTTATAGTTTTTGTACTAGTTTCATCATTAATTGTTACACTATATATCACAGTATATTTACCTACTGTATTTTCATTAACATCATTTTTAATAATATCTATATTACTTACATCTATATTTTTTCCATCATAAGTTGCTGTTACATATTTCTTAGGGTCAAATTTATCCCCCACTGTTATTTCTACATCATTAGCTATTATCTTAGGTATTTCATTACCTACCTTTATAGTTTTAGTCGATGTAGTGAATACTACTCCATCTTCTAAGGTTTTAAATGCAACCAATTCTAATTCATCACCATTTTCTAATACTGGTGCATAATCACTAATTTTTAGATTGAATATCCCATTGTTATCAGATTTACCTTGAGCTACTACTATACTATCATCTTGCGTTAATGTATTTTTAACTTTTTTATTACTCATAGTTACTAATACATGTGCATTTTCTAAAGTATTTCCTGTTATATATTTGCTATTTGGCTCTATTTTTGAATCTAAAGATGGTGGTAACATATCGTTTTTGTTAGCTACTATAACATTTATAGTTTTTCTAATTGCTTTTCCATCTTTATCTTCCACTATATACTCTACATTGTATTTTCCTTCTTTAGATGTATTTACATTCTGTGAAGCTATATTTATTTTATCAGTTATATCTTCATCATCTCTATTAACTGCTTTTATATCATTTAATGGATTAAACATAGTTCCTACTTCTACAGTCTTATCATTTGCTATTATTTCACCAGTAATCCTTTTAACCTTTTCAAATACAGATTGAGTTAAATACATTCCATATGTATCATGTTCTAAAAATGCAAATATTTCTATATTATCTCCTTGTTTTTGGTTAGGTATTTTTATATTAAATTCACCGTTTTTATCAGCATAACCTTGACCTATTATTGAGTCTACAACTGATAAATCCCTATTTCTTATTACTATATATCCATTAGGTTTAGTTTTTCCTTTTATAGATGTTGCATCTATGTCTACCCTAGAACTTATAGTCGGAGCACTCATATCTAAATCAGCAGGCTTTTCTACATTTATTAGGTTATTAGTTACTATGGTTCCCTTTGACTCAAATTCTTCTATAGCTAAATTAACTAGTTCATTATTGTTATTATTTCCTGTTTTATATGAAATACTATCTAGTCTCCATTGTCTTACATCTTTCATATTATTACATTTAAAATCAATGAAAAATCCATTTTCATCGTGTTTTAAATCAAATGTCTTAGTTTTTCCAACTGATGTATAAATTACTTTAGGTTCAATAGTTTTAATGCTATCAGCTTCTAAATTATCTATTTCTAAACTTACTCTTGTACTTTCACCTAATTTAATTTCAGTATTTTCAGCTTTTACAGTTCTTATTTTAGGTTCAAATGCTGATACATTAAATTTAGTATCTGATATATTCACTCCATTTGATTTAAGTTCTTCTTTGCTTATTCCAATGTAATTTCCTGCTATTACATGACTAAGCTTGTATTCGCCAGTAGTTAAGATTGTATAATAATCTTCGTATTCTATTTTACCTTTATAAAGGCTACCATCTTCTACTTGATATAAGTTTATATGTATAGCATCTGTTCCTATAGGATTATCTATGTTTGAATCAGTATTATATACTAATTTCATATTTTCAACAGTAGGATGAGGATTGTTTACTTTTATATAAAACTCACCTGTTTGTCCATATTCTAATTCTTTAGTTACTTCAATATTCGATATTGTAGGTCTATATCCTACTACTTTAAATTCACTCTTGCTTAAATCTAAACTTGATATATTTTCTAAAGAGTCTCTATCTATTCTTATTCTAGATTCAAGCTCATTCTTTAATTGTACATCTATATAATCAATTTTATTAGTAATATTTTCTCTAAATACTTCTCCAGATATATAACCTTCAAATAACTTAGTTTCTTCATTATAGGTCATTGGTATAGCATTCCAACCATCTAAGTACTTTATTGAAAGTTTTTTTATAGTTTCAGGATTATCTATTTTTAAAGTTATTTTACTTTCACCTATGTTTGCTATTTCTTTATATTGTACATCTATAGATTTTATACCTATATCATATGGCGATACATCAAATTTAAACATGTCTAGTACTTCTTGTTTTATATCACCATTATAAAAATTATATTGGTTACCATCTGATGTTATACGTATACTACTTAGATTATATTGACCTGCTTTATCTAAGTTCATATACATCTTGAAGTTATTAGATTTATTTAATACTAAGTTTTTGCCATTGTTATAATATAATTCAACTTTATCTATATTTTTGTTTGGTAATATACCTAACTGTATATTAGTTCCTTCACCTTGTTTTAAACTATCTTTATTTTCTATATTAACAGATTTTATTGGAACATTAACATTATAATTTAATTGATTCAGTATACTTTGATTTATTTCCCCGCTATGAAAATATTTTATATTTCCATTACTTCTAGTTACTATTATTTGTTGAATTTGATTATTACTACGACCTTTAGCAGATAAATTACCTTCAAATATATCACCATTTTTAGATAAAGTTACATTATTATATTCTCCAACTCCTAAGCGATAACAAAGTTCTATTTCTTTTATATCATTTGGATTTTTAACTTGTAATGTTACTTTCGTTTCATCAAATAAGTATAAATTATCTTTATTTTCTATATTAGCAGAAGTAATAGGCATTTCATATTCATACTCGTGCTTAGATTGAAACTCTATTTTTGATAATATATCATCATTTAATTCATAACGTTGAAATTCAACAACTTCATTATCTGTATCATAGATATACATTTTGTATACATCATGATTCCAATCCACATTGAATGTAGTTTTAAATGAATTGCCTCTATGTAAATATATATCCTTACCATTGTGATAGTATATATCTACATTTCTTATGTTTTCACTAACCCCTTCTGCTTCTATCGTTGCTATATCTCCATAATATATGTCATTTTTGTTTTCTACTTCTAAGTTTGTAAAAGGCATTTGTATATTAGATATCGAAATAGAGTCTTTCAAACTATCAATATCTAAATTACTAAAACTAAATTCTTTTCCATTTTTTAATATAGTTATCTTATTTATCTTATCATTTTCATATTTAGCTTTTATTACCCCTGAAAAAGTATTCTCTAGTGACTTGTTTAGTATTATTTCTTGTTTTTTTTCTGTAAGTAACTTTATTTCAGTTATGTCTTTATCACAAACATTAGCATTTATTTTTATTTTATCAAATAATTTTAGATTATCTTGTTTTTCAATATCTATTGAAGTTATAGGCATTTCATATGATGTAGTATTAAATTCCAAAGCCTTTAAAATATCTTCAGGAAGTTTATTTCTATCTATTGATATTGTTTTTTCTTTATTTGTGAAATAAATTGTTTCTATTTTATAACTTCCACTTTTACTTAAAGTCATACTATATTCAAAGTTATTATTTTTACTTAAATATGCATTAACATAATTTTCGTATCTAATTTGTATTGAATCAATATTTTCTCTTACATTAGTTACTGCTAAATTTATATTTTCTCCAGTATAATATTCCTCTTTTTTGTTTTCTATGTTAATAGACCCTATCGGTAACTTAGGATTAATATTTAAATTATTTGCATGTCCTTCTATTTGTTTTCTATCATAATTTATATAATTACCATTAGCTTTTTTTACACTTATAGAATCAATAGTTGTATATATATCTTTAACATAAGCATTACCTACAAACTCATTTTCACTATTTTTTGATAACACTATACTTTCACCATAATTGTAATTTATTTTTATTTCATCAATTTCTGATGGATTAGCTTTATCAAATAAACTTGCTCTTATTGTCATATTATCTAAATAATATAAATCCTCTTTATTATCAATTTGTATATTTTCTATTGGATAAACATACTGATTTGCTACAAAATCACCTTTAGAGAATAATTCTTCATTATTATATCTATCTTTATACACAGTCTCTTGAGGTTTATATATACGTATATCACTAATTTTATAATTATCAGCATTATTTATATGTAAATTTCCTACAAACATTTTCTTATCTTCATCAAATCTAATATTACTAACTGAATACTTATTATTATAATAACTACCTACACTATCTATTTTGTGACAACCACTTATAGCCATTCTTACTTCTAATATATCACCTTGAGTAATTCCACTATTTTTACTAATTTCTATTTTTTCAATTTTGTGTTCATTTACATTATAGTCAAATGCACTAAATATCAACTCATTGTTATCATTTCTTTCTATTGTCCTTATTTGAGAGTTATTATCATAAAATATTATTTCACTAGCTTTATAATTCCCCGTGTCTGTTTTAATGCTTGGGTTTTCAAATGTATCTTTATAAGGATGCTTATCTAATTTAACAATATATTCACTTGTATTATCATTATTATCTATAAGATACTTAACTTCTATTTTAGAAATATTTTCATTATCAACTATCTTAGTAGATATATTTATATCATCTGCTTCCCATATATCATTTCTATCTTTTATTCCTACTTCAGTGAAAGGCAATTCATCTGTTGATTTTATACTAGTAATATCACTCGCTTCTATTGCTTTACTATCTTCTTTAGTTATTTCTTTTACATCTTTAATAGTTTCATTTTCTTTATTAGTATTATTCATCTGCGCATTAATACTATCTAATGGAGTAGATGTAGTTACTATTGCAGTAGAAAGACCTACTGCTATTAGTTTTTTAAGTTTTAATTTGTTAAATTGCTTTGGCATATTTAACCTCCCCCTATCTTTATTTTTATAATTAAATTTAACTAGCATAACTGGTTTATAAATAGTAATGTAAAATGTCAAATAATCTATTTTCTTAAAACTATAATTCATAGATGATTATATAATATTCATTATGCAGTTTTTGTCATCTTTTGTTTTGATTCACTATTTTTTTATTTTATTTTTTCTTGTTGTATAGCAATATACAAATCATGAGATATTTTATCATAATTAAAAAAAGCCACATTGAATACAAGTTCAATGTGGTCCCTATATACTATTACTTCTTTAATATATCATTATTATCGTTAAATTTATTTTTTAATCTTTCATTTATATATGTGTAAATATATACTTTATTTTATCACTGTGGTTTTATTTGATACGATATAAAAATCTCACGTCATTTTGTAATAAATTTCTGCACATATTAAAAACACTTATATCCAAAGATATAAGTGTTCGTGGATTTAAATGGTGGAGACGAGGGGAGTCGAACCCCTGTCCGCAAGTCTTTTCCCTGTTGCA
>OOCW01000804.1_pt1 | contig 26798 bp, 25 predicted proteins | sample 1671201 | NCBI WGS metagenome assembly OOCW01 (sample SAMN06348132, study PRJEB24527) | human gut metagenome | biome: human gut; feature: ankylosing spondylitis patient; material: feces | host: Homo sapiens | place: China | collected 2015-10
GTGTTAAGCACGCCGCCAGCGTTCATCCTGAGCCAGGATCAAACTCTCATAAAAAAGTTTGCTCTTGCAACATTCGTTGCTGGCTTAAATTACTTAGTACATAGTGTACTCATTTATCACTTAAAGTGATTTAATGAATCGACTGGTTTATATGATTACTATTTTGTTTTCAAAGTTCATTGTGTCAGTGCTTTGTGCTGCCGACTCCATTAATAATACTCTTATTATAGACATATGTCAACAGTTTTTTAATAGTTTATTTTTAATATCTAAAACTTTCTTTATCTATGTATGTTTGAGCTAAGCATTTATACTTAAACTTTGCTTCTTATTATATAGAAAAATCTTCTTCATTCATACTTTGAAACTGTACCTTCTTTTTAATAGATTGTTTTTGGTTACAACCTTCTTCTATGCAAGTATATATTTCAAATTCGTTACTATCTCTATAGCGGTCTCCCTTTTCATCTACAATCATAAATGCCTCTGCATATAATTTTATCATAATTGTCTGTTCTTCTAGAGTTCCTAGCTCCACTGTTTCAAAAGTATATAAGATTGGTATACTAGCTGCATATATAGAATTCATGTCTTTGATATAAACTTTAATAATACCTGACATTTCTTCTTCAGCTTCATTATATACTTTAACCCTCAAACTTAATTCTTGAGAAGTTTTATCTACTATTTCAACGCTTTCTATTTTTATAACCTGCTGTACCTTATCTGTCATTGATATTTTTGTCGTATTTTGTACCTCACTCATTTCTACTCCACCTTCTCTAATAATTACTTTCGTCCTCTTCTTTATTCCCCTAGGTTAATATATTATTTTTTCTCTCTTTATATGATTTAACTAATTTAACTCTTTTTAAAGTCTTAGATTAGCATTTTGTATTTTCTGTATTCTCGTTCATTCTTGATGTAGTAGCTCCTAATTTTAAGTGTACTAGCTTTACAATTATTATCCATGTAAATTATTGTTTTCATGATATTTATAAACCTAGATTTTTTTGCTCTATGTGTACAAAAAAGTCACTTTTTCGCAAAAAGACACCCGAAAATTTCCATTTTACAGGTGTCTTTTATCAACAAGTACATATTTTTTTATTTTTCTCCAACTTGTGAGTAATTATGTATTTTATCCACAAGTTATCCCCGAGATTAATATTATTTTCCACAACATTTTTTATACTTTTTACCACTTCCACATGGACATGGCGCATTTCTTCCAATATCAATAACTTTTACTTTTTGACCTGTTTGTTCATTAAATGTATGTGGGCTAATTTCGTTAGCTGTGAATCCTTTATTAATCCATTTTCTTGTATTGTTTACTACTGCTACAATGTGTTTGATAATTTCATTGATTTGTGCTAAGTCTTTAAATTCAATACCGATGTTAGCCATTTCTTCTAACATAAGTTCCATAGTCTTACCTGTACGGTCACTATCAACTCTAGCAATCATTGTAATTGCAGTAATTACATCTTCAATCATTTCTTCATCTTTAGTGAAGTTGTTTCTTAAATGTGCTTTTAATTTTTCTACTGCTAATGTATTTTCATAATATGTTTCATCAACTAGTTTTTCTAACATTTCTTTACTTGGTGTATAGTATGGTCTATCAATGATTACACCAAGAAATTCTTGGAAATTGTTTTTATCTAATGCGTAGATTGTCTCTTCTACTAAGTAGCCATCCATTACTTTAGATTGGCATACAATACGCATGTCTTTTTTTACAAAGTCTAATAATACTTCTTCTGTAATTGCTTCCTCATGATATTTATTATAAAGTTCTACTGCCCAATCAATTTTTACAATACCATATAAGTTAAGGATTGCCATTACGTGCTTTCTAAGCTTTTCATTAGCTTCGATTGCTGGCATAATCTCAGCTACATTAATTTTACTATAAGCTGTTTTGATTAATTCATCTACAACAAGAAATCTACCTTCTTTGTTTTCTACAATCTGTACAAGTTCAAGCTCCATAAGATTGTAATATGCTTCTGGATTTTCATCTGCTTCAAGTTGTACTGATTCTTTTATAAGTGCTTCAAAACGTTCAATATCAGCCTTATCAAGCATTGGTAAATTATCTGCCATACCTGCTGGAATTGCTTCAACTAACGCCTCTACAAGTTCTGCTTTTTTTAACTTGTAAGCACCCTTTACACCATATAACTTTGCGATTTGCTCTAGTTCTTTTTTACTATAATCTAGTATCATTTGTACCTCCTTATTAATTGCTTCTAACGCACGTTTTTATCAAATTATTTCTATAATAACATAATACTGTTTAAGACGCAAAAAATCCCCATTAGGAATTGTTGCCAAACTCCTAATGGGAACTTTTACTTTTTATTCATAAGCATTTGCGATGATATAATCCATATCTACAACTCTACTAGCACCTGAGTTTAACTCAGCCACTGTTGCATCAAAGATAAAATCAATAATACGTTTTGAGTCATGTGCATATAAATTTACTCTTTCCCCTGTTACACTTTCTAATACGAGTGTGTAAATCTCGATGTCCCCTTTATGCATATACTCTATGTATAGTTTTGCACCTTGATATACTGTTCTTTCTTTTTTAATTATCATTTGGATCCCTTCCCCCTACACTTTTTCTATATTTTATCATATTTTTAGATTCCTGTCTCAAGTTATACATATATTTTGTTTTTTATTATACTTTTCTTTATCCACACTTTTCACACTATTTATTCACTATATCCACAATTTTATTCACATTTACCCCAACTTATTCACAGTTGTATACAACAAATACAATTATCCTGTGAATATCTCTCATTTTGAATTTATTACTTTAAGTTTTGTACATTAAGCACTCTAATTTCTTCTCTACTAATATAAACTAGTCAAAAGCTTTATATTCTAGTTCTCCAACATTCCATTATTTTTCTATATGGGTACAAATTTACTAGAATATCTTTAATCAATTAGTTTAATATGTTTTTAAGCATTAATTCATGTGCATAAGTTCATATTTAGCTACTGTGAATTTAATTGCTGTATAACTAACTTCTGGTGGTAAACACTCTTTAATTGGTTTTAGCAAACTATATCCGCAAGTTTCAATTGCCTCTATAATTTCTGCTTCGTATTCTTGCGGAATAAATCTTGTGAAATCAACTTCCATGCCTTCTTTAATACATTTAATTAAATGGTTTTCTACTGTTATTTGTGATAAGTTTCTTTCATCAGCAATTGCTTCAATATCTTTGCCCTGTGCATAAAGTTCATAAGTCAAATGATGACTATCTCTTGGCGCTGATTTTTTAGTAGATTTTATTCCCCATCCCTCTACTGGAATCACTGTAATATTATTTTGTTCAACGTATTCTTGAATGATTTCCATAAACTTTTTGCCGTACTTAGCTAATTTATATTCCCCTACACCAGATACTTGTAGCATCATTTCTTCATTTATTGGATAACGTCTACTCATATCTTTAAGAGTTGTATCTGGGAATACCATGAATGGTTGTACTTTATTTTCAGAGGCAATTTCGTAACGTGCTTGTCTTAATAATTCCATTAGTACAAAGTCTACATTTTGATTATTTATCTCTTCACGTAGTGCAGTTGTTCTAGCTGTTTCCTTCTCAATAATACGTTTGATAAAGATTTGTTTTTGGCCTCTTAAAACTTCATAACTTGCTGTAGTTAATCTTAAGATAGGATACTGTGTCCCTTCTAAATATAGATAACCTTCAGCTACTAAAAATGAAATAAGTTCTTTAATCGTATCTTTAGGATATTCCCTCATAATGCCGTAAGTTGATAGTTCATTAAACTTTAAGCTACGAATTCTTTGGGTATTAGCACCTTTTAAAACATCTGCAACTTGTGTACTCCCAAATTGTTCGTGCATACGTTTTACACAGCTCATAATCTTTTGTGCTTCGATTGTAATTTCTGTTTCCTCCGTATCATTATTACAACTACTACAGTTATGACACTTCTCTTTTAAAGGTTCTTGTCCAAAATACGTTAAAATGTAACTTCTAAGACACCCTTCTGTATTGCAGTAATCCACCATGCTATTAAGTTTTTCATATTCTTTATTATGATTTGTACTACTTGTACCATTTTCAATAATGTAGCGATTGGTCACAATATCTTGTGTACTAAAGAGTAATATACATTCTGCCTCTTCACCATCACGTCCAGCACGTCCGGCTTCTTGGTAATACCCCTCCATATTTTTAGGCATGTTAAAGTGCAGCACAAACTTAACGTTAGGCTTATCAATTCCCATTCCAAAAGCATTCGTTGCTACAATAAGTGGTACACGATCAAATAAGAAGTCCTCCTGATTTTGTGTGCGTTCCTGTTCACTTAAACCAGCATGATATTTAGCACACTGAATGCCTAGTCGATTTAAACGTTCCCATAGTTCGTCTACATTTTTTCTTGTGGCACAATAAATAATCCCACTTTGTCCTACATGTTTCTTTAAATAAGCTTCAATCTCTTGTAATTTATTTTGAGGTTTTCTAACTTCAAAATATAGATTAGGTCTATCAAACGTACTCACATATTCAAAAGGTGACTGTAAGCCTAATAAAGTTATAATGTCATTTTTAACAATAGGCGTAGCTGTGGCTGTAAATGCAGCGATAATTGGTCTCTTATCTAAGAAACTTATCATTTGCGCAATACGTCTATAACTTGGTCTAAAATCATGTCCCCACTGTGAAACACAGTGAGCTTCATCTACTGCAATCATACTAATAGGCATTTGTCTCATAAGGTCAATGAAGCTCTCAGTTTCTAGACGTTCTGGTGCTACATACAATAGTTTATATGCGCCTTCCTTTGCATTCATTACAATTTCTCTAAACTCTGTACTTGATAATGTACTATTAATAAGCTCAGCCTGAATACCATACTCCTTTAGCGTATCTACTTGATCTTTCATCAAAGAAATAAGTGGTGAAACGACAATGGTAATCCCCTCTAACATAAGTGCTGGGATTTGATAACATAGTGACTTTCCACCTCCTGTTGGCATAATCCCTAATACATCTCTTCCAGATAAAATTTCATCAATAATTTCTTTTTGTCCCGGTCTAAAGGCATCGTACCCATAGTACTTCTTTAAAACCTGTAATGATTGCATATAGCTACCTTCCTCTTCTTTTGTACTTAAAATATTTTCTCATCTTATTATTCTTTAGAGTATATCCCACTTATATTGTTTTTTAAACAATTGTGCTTAACTAAAGAGTTCTTTAATTTCTTCTTCTGACATTTGACTAATGAAAGCTTCGCCTTCTTGAAGCACACTTTCTGTCAGACCAATCTTTTTATCTTGTAAGTCTTTAATTTTTTCTTCGATAGAATCCTTTGTAATCATTTGGAATACCTGTACATTATTTTTTTGTCCAATACGGTATGCACGGTCTGTGGCTTGATTCTGGCTCGATAAGTTCCACCATGGATCATAATGAATCACTACATCTGCCCCAGTAAGATTAAGGCCTGTCCCACCCGCTTTAAGAGAAATTAGGAATACTGGTACATCAGAGGTATTAAATTCATTGACTAAACGAATACGTTCTTCAGCCTTAGTTGAGCCTGTTAACATGAAGTATTCTAACCCATCTTGACTTAAGCTTTTACCAATTAAATCTAACATACTTGTAAATTGAGAGAAGATTAATATCTTATGTCCCGCATCTACACTATCTCTTACAAGTTCCATACATTGGGCAAGCTTTCCGCTACCTTCATTATAATCTTGTAAATAAAGAGATGGATGACAGCATAATTGTCTTAGTCTTGTAAGCAGCGCAAGCATTTTAATATGACTGCGACCTGCTCCTCTTGCTTTTAACTCTTTTTCAATCTCTTGTTTAGCTTCTGCTAAATGTGCTGTATAAAGCTTACGCTGCATATCTTCCATGGTATTATAGATAACTGTTTCCGTTTTATCCGGTAATTCTTTAAGTACATCCTTTTTCAAACGGCGCATAATAAATGGTGCGATCATCTTCTTAAGTCTAGTCGTTGTCACTTCATCCTGATTTTTTACAATAGGTGTTTCATAATTTCTCTTGAAGTTTGTATAGCTAAAAAGATACCCTGGCATAATGAAGTCAAAAATACTCCAAAGCTCTGCTAGGGAGTTTTCGATTGGTGTACCTGTTAATGCAAATTGCACTTCACTTTTAACCAACTTTAATGCTTTTGCATTTAATGTATTGGCATTCTTAATGTATTGTGCCTCATCAGCGATACAGAATCTAAACATGAGTTCATCATAATTTTCAATATCCCTTTTTAAAAGTTCATAAGAAGTAATAATTACATCATAATCCATAGCTTGATCAAGTAATTCTTTACGTTCTTCTACACTTCCCATGATTAGTAAGATTTTTAAATCAGGTGCAAATTTAGCAATTTCACTTTCCCAATTCAATGTAAGTGAAGTTGGGCAAACAACTAATGAAGGTTTAATTTCTTTGCCTTCACTACTTGCTTCAGCTTTTTCTGATGCGATAAGTGTAACAACTTGAAGAGTCTTTCCAAGCCCCATATCATCAGCTAAAATGCCCCCAAAACCATAACTCGCCATAGTACGCAGCCATCTATAGCCTACCTTTTGATAACCTCTTAAGTTAGCTTTAACCGTTGAAGCTACTTCATAATCTGCATCTTCTACACTTTTTACATCACGAATGATTTGTTTAAAGTATTTATCACGTTCTACTTCAATGTCTTCACTTTGTTTAAGGATTTGATCTAAATATAGTGCACGATATTTAGGTAAAATAGCCTCTCTTTCTAAGAGGTCATCCCCTTTCATCCCTAAACCTTCTACAATATTTTCAAAGTCACCAATGTTCTTATCTCCTAAATCTATAAAAGAACCACTTCTAAGACGATAATATTTATTTTTCATACGGTAAGCTTCAAGTATAGCTTGTACTTCTTCAACCGGCATATTTACTTTATCTAGTGCCACATGGAGCATATTATTTTCAATACGTATACCAATTGCACCAATTGGTGATTTTACGATATTCATTCCCTTTAAACGATCTGTGACATGGACTTCTCCTAAATCCATTAAGTCACTTAACCCTGCCCTTAGGAAGTGATAAATATCTTCCTCATCTTTTAAATAAATCTTTCCATTATGGGTACGGAAATTATAAGCTTTTAAAATACTGCTCATACGTGATTCTCTCACCGTATCCCTAGCGATATGTTCTAATTTTTCTGTGGCTTCATAGCTTAACTTGCCATAAGGATTGAAGCTAAATGTTTTATAGTGGAACTCAATATCCCCTACAATATCCTCTTCATCAGACATATCTAAGAAGACCTTAATAAGTACATGTTCTGGTGCCACACTTTCTTTAATCTCTTCACTCATTACCACTGGCAAATGTTTTTCTATCTTCTCTAAACTAGAAAGCATAAAACGTTTCATAAGTGTTTCATCGAACTCTAATCTCATACCACCATTTACTCTTTTAGCTTCATACATATACCATAAAAGTGGAAATACATCTTTTGAAAAGGCTTTATTTACACGATAAAGTCTATCTCCACTTAAAATATATTTATGATTTGCAAAAGAAAATGGAATGTAACTTGCGAGTGAACTTACCACTTCATAATGTTCATCCTTTTGATTAACTGTAAATTTCACTTCTGGATTAGCTTCTATGCAGAGTACTTCCCTAGCTTCTCCCCTCACACTTACATCTACCACCTTATCCTTTACAAGTGCAAAGAATTCATCAAAAGCTTTGCTTCCTAATGGCAATGTTTTACGTTCTGCCTTGCTAAATCCACGATACATCCCTACTTGTCTTAAGATGTCTAAGTACTCATAAGTCTTATCCATTACATACTCTACAATAGGCCTAGATTCTTCTTCAAACACAGCAAGATCATGAATAAACTCTAAGTTCTTTCCGTAACTTACATTATTCCCTTGTACCATATTTTCCCCAAACTCATACAAGTCTTTTACAATGTAAAATTTCTTTTCCCCTACACTTAAGCTTAGTTCAAAGGACCCACTTCCATCTTCTATCAATTTAGGCTTTGCCTTAATTACAGGATTATCGCCTATTTCTAAATCCTGTTCCCTCATAATCTGATCTTCATAATAAGCTAATGCGCCTTGGGAATAACGTTCACCCTTTATGCCTGCTTTTAGTGTTGGTAAAACTTCATAATAATACTTCAGTAGCATAGCAATTACATGCTTACAGGCGCCTTCATGCTTAAAGCTAGCAATGCAATCACATTCACACCATTCAATGCCCTGCTCACTAACTTCTACTTTTGTATGATAATATCCCATAGCACCATTCACATAAGACATAATCTCTAAATTCTCATAGCCATTTTCTACACGCACTTCACCTACGCGTTTCTCTCTATAATAATCTCTACCATCTTCATAAATTCGGTCGCTACTAGCTAATCCATTTATTTCTTGTAAAGTTATCCTCATATTGTATGAACTCCTATTCCTCTAACCGTTCTTACTTCATCACAATCTTTATAAATCTCAAGTATTCAAAATGTTATAGTTTCAAATACTTTATTTATACTATCATTTTGTTTATTATATGATAGCCTATTTTCAAGGGGTATTAAACACTTCTAAGAAATTTCTTCTAATTCTATAATTCCTTTCAAATTTCTTAGCTCTGCTATAACCCCTTTATGAGAACACTTATGACATAATGTAAGTGTCATAACAGCCCTTACCCTTTCTGTCTGCTCTCCTCTATGGATTTTTTGAATATCTATATCCGTGGCCATAACTCCTTTTTCTTGTAAATAATGCAGAAAATCTGTTAGTGTTTGTATCTCATCTAGCTCTGCATAGATATGAATGATCTTAGAATGTCCTTTCACATAGCCATCAATGCAGTCTAGATTATTCATGATAACTATTACTAAAATACATATAAAAATAACACCTTCATAAAAACCTATACCTGCCGCCAGCCCTATACAGCCACAAACCCACAAACCTGCTGCTGTCGTTAGTCCTTTTACATGCCCTCTGTCTATTACAATAATTGTCCCCGCTCCTAGGAAACCTATACCGCTAATTACTTGTGCACCTAATCTACTTACATCCGTTGTAAAACCTTGTTGTAACATGTACTGACTGGTCATCATAACTAATGTTGCGCCCAAGCATACTAATACATGTGTTCTAAATCCTGCATTTTGCTTCTTTTTTCCTCTTTCAACGCCAATCAAGCCTGCGCAAATTAATGCCAAAAGTATTCTTACTATGACTGATACTGTATTAAACTCTCTTAAATACGTAATCACATCCATAATATTTTTCCTACTTTATTTTATTTCTACTTTATAATATTAATTTGTCCTTAAAAATTTTACTGTTTGTATCATTTTTATTTACGATTCTATTTTTCCTTTTCTACTTGCCACTTATTAACTATAGTAAAGCATTCAATCTCTTTTCCTTGCAGATTCGGATCTATTTCCAATTCTACATTTAGATTTTCCTTGGCATTAATAGGCTCTACATAGCGTATCAAAATACGCTTTTCATCCTGATTTACAATTTCTATTCCCTTAATATCCTTAATGGCCTTTATAATACGCTCTGCATTATAAGTAATATCCGCTTTAGCATAATAAATTTGATAAAGCCGTTGTTCAATCAATGCTCTTTTAATAGTTGCTTCACCATCTGCCACATAATAGGCTTGAGTTTCTACAATATACTGTTCATTCATTTTATACCCTTCATAAATTTGTAAGGTCATAAAAACAATGATGATACTTACTAAAAACGCAGTAAAAATGATAATAAGCGATGCGCCCCCCATGCTTATGGGATTTTTTCTCTCTTCCCTCATCTACTATTTTCCCTTCTTCCTATAATCCCTTACATCATCAAGCTACTTCTAATATGCCTTAGCCGACAAGCTATAAATAAGTTCATCACTGTAACCTTCTCTATAAACATTTACTCTAATATTTTTAAGTACCCCACTGAGCATCTTCTCTTCTTCCACATCTAATTCAACATAGTACCTACTCTTCTCTTCATCCCTTATTTTTTGCCAATCCGTATTGTAGTAAAAATAATATTTATCATGTAACTCCTTAGCCCCTAACTCAACAAGTAGATCATTGTAACGAAGCTGCGTATCCTTTCCATATTCTATTAGATTTTGAGCTATTATATTGGCCATAAGCTGTTCATTACTCTTTCTTTCTAACGCATACACTTTAAGAAAACTTGATAAGGCAATAGTTACTATAATTAGAAATATAAATACCATACTCATATTCTCTGTTAAATAGGCACTATACTTTCCTAATATATAATGCTTATTTCCTTTTCCTCTTTTATGTTTCATTTTGCACCGCCTTCAAATGACTTCTTACAAATAGTGCATACTCATATTCTCTGCCTTTTTCATCTTGTATTTTAAGCTTAATTAGATTAGGCTGGATAGCTTTTATATTTAATCGTTGAATACGTGTTATCATCTGACCCTCACTTAGTTTCATCTCTCCTACTTTACCTTTGCAAATTTCACACAAACTTCCGTTATATGCATATAACCAAGTTTCATATATTCTATCTTGCTCTTTCTGAGTAAAAACCAAAACATCGGTCCCTTCTATATTTCTTACTTCTATACTTTCTTTGACATCAAGATTTCTAAGTCTCTGCGTTAAATATTTAATGGCACTACGTTTATCTGTTTGTTCTAAGCTAGAAGCCATAACATTTTCACAAACTACCACTTCAAACACTACAACTAAGGCTGCACCACATAAAAATAAACACAATAAAATGAGCGCGCCAAGACTGCCTAGCTTCTTCACAGCTTTCACCCCTCTACATTAACATTAACAGCATACTTATCAGAGGTAACATGACAGTCATTAAAATACTCCCTATTACAACAGAGGTCACGCCTACAGAAAAGGTCTCTATAGCTAACATCTTATTTTCTAGCGTGTACTGTAAGTCTTTTTCACTCTCCTCACCAATTTCTTTCATAACCTTAGGTAATTGATTATTTTTAGAACTCTTGATGATTAATCTTGTAATCTTTCTTGAAAAAATTTTAGTCTCTACTAGGGCATATTCAAATAACTCTTTATCCTTCACCATTCTTAAACACTCGCTTACCTTTTCTCGTACAACTCTATTTTCTACAACACCTAAACTTTTACTTAATCCTTGTTCTATACTTAATCCACTTTGCAATAAAATTCCCATGGCCCATGCAAAATGAGCTGTGCTTGCTTTCTCTCCAATACTTGTATAGCCTACTAAATAATATCCTATTCTACGTCCTGTTTTGGTCTTAACTAAAAGCACACTCACAATGCTCAAAAGCACAATAAACACGAACACAACAACTGTGCAAATACCTACTCCTCTGCCAAGGTTCAAAAACATTTTTGCCCCTTGTGTCATTTCTCCCGTCCAATCTCTAAAAAACTGTTTAAATGTAGGAATAACTTTAAGTACTAAAAAAAGCATTATAATACACATAATGCTGCATAAATAAATAGGATAATTAATGGCTCGTTTTAAATGCTGTTTTAACTCTTCCTCTCTATGATAAATTTCCATCAATACCTCTAAAACTGCTATTAGCTGATTAGTACTTACACCTATTTGAATCAAATAAATCATATGTTGAGGGAATTCTTTAGTAGCTTGCAATGCTTCATCTATGGATTTTCCATTCTTTAGTTCTACTTTAATCTCTTTAATGACCTCTTTGATATGATTGCTTTCACTGTCTTGTTGCATGAATTCAAACACTTCTTCCAACGTCATCCCTGCCCGTACTAGAATGGCCATATCTTTACAAAAAGCTTCAAGCTCTACCCCCTTCATACTCTGTCCTCCTTTAAATACACTTAAACTATCTGCCACTTTGTAATCATACGTTATGTTTTTCATTTCTATGCTAATTTTATTTTCTGTATTAAAGGCAGTGCCTTAAAACATCAATTGTTCAAGTTCACTGCCTTCTCTTTATAACTTATATTCTTCTTCTCTTCGCCATAGTGATGCTGCATATAAGGCAGCCTCAGTGCGATGTGACAATTCTAACTTACCTAAAATGCTGCTAATATGCTTTTTCACTGTATTTTCCGTGATAAAAAGTTTTTCTGCTATCTGTGCATTCGTTAATCCTGTTCCTAATGCGCGTAATACTTCTATCTCTCTATCTGTTAATCGCTTCTTAATCTGATCATAGATACCCTTTGCACTATAATTTTGTAATGCGCTATCAAAAAATTCTTTTCCTCTAGCTACACTTTCTAAGGCTTCCTCTATGTCCTCTATAGGCGAATCCTTTAATATGTAACCACTTACGCCTAACTCTCTAGCATATTCATAATCATCCTGTCTAGATGATGAAGTTAAAATTACAAACTTAGTATTGATACATTCTTCCTTTGCCATTTTAATAATATTTAAACCACTTTCTTGTTTTCCTAAACTAATATCTACTAGTGCTATATCCGGTTCATGAATACGTAGTATTTTCATCCCCTCTGATATATTACTAGCCTCGTATATCTCCTCAAAATTTTCTTCAAATGATAAGGCTGCGATAATACCCTTTCTTACAACATCATGGTCATCTACAATTAAAATTCTCATTCCACTACACCCTCTTTCAAATGGCTTACAGGTATGCTAATCTCTACTCTTGTACCCTTACCTTTTCGGGATGTAATTTCAACTTCTCCACCTAAAGAACCTGCCAATTCCTCAATATTCTTAATGCCTAATCCTGCTCTTCTACTCTTTCTTACTTCTAAGTAATCAAATCCTATGCCATTATCTATAACCTCTACTCTTACTTCAATTAAAGTAATCTTTAAACTTACACTTAACTGTGTTGCCTTGCCATGTCTTAGACTATTTGCAAGCCCTTCACAAATGATTCGATAAATGGCTCCTTGCATTTTGATATCAATGTCTTGGACATTTCCTATTACTTTAAAATCAATCTCTACTTCATATAATCGCTTGACCCCTTCTATATAGCCTTCAATCTTACATAGGAGCTGATTAACACCTTCTTTATTCCAGCTCATACCATAAATAATTTTTCTAAGTTCGGTCATAGCTGTATTGATTGTTTGACGGTTATATTTAATAGCTTTCCCAATGTCTTCTTTCTCTAGTTTCTCAATCTTCTTTTCTAATGTAAATAAATTGCATCCTACTCCAAAAAGTTGTTGTAAAATGCTATCATGAATTTCATTAGCAATTCGATTTTGCTCCTGATTGATGAGCATTTCCTCTTCAATTGTCTCTAGATTTAGCTTTTTAAAAAGCAAATCACTTAACTGTTTAATAAAGATGAGTCCATGTGTAATCTCCTTAGCTGCCACAATAATGCATCCGAACTCCTTATAACTGCATTCCACCATGAGGCATAAGTATTCATCATTTAGAGGATAATATGAACCTTCAAAATCACTTCGTGTCTTATGCTCTTTGTAAGCATGTTTAAACAAACCAATAATCTTTTTTCTATCTAATTCACTCATCCCATTGGTATATGATATTCTTGGTTCTGCTTCATCTGTATTTTCTATAAAAGCAGCTTGTTTAAACTGTAAAACACTTACAATATAATTCAAGAGGGTATTTACCATCTCATCTTTGGTGTTGTAAATTGCAAAGAAGTTAATAACTTCATAAGTATCCACTAACCAATTCAATGAATCTTCTGCTCTTAATCCAGCTTCTTCTAGCTGGTTATTAACACTTTGCACTTCATCTTTTTGCTTCTCAATCTCCTTAGCATAATTTGAAACGACTTGAACAATCAGACCTGCAAATATAATGCCTATAGCCATATTAAAAGTATACTGAGTTCCTACTATCTCTTGCTGCATCTTATGTGGAAAAAAATTACTCAGTATCATAATACAAATCATATAGATCATTAAAGTAACCTGCACATAATCTTTCTTTAACTCTACGCCTGCTATAAGTACTGTATTAAATACATACCATATGTAAGGACTATAGATTCCACCTGATGGTATGATTAATAAGCTATCGCCTATAACCTCTATAATCACTAATATAAGTATCTTACTTTTGTTCTCTCGGTTGGATTTATATAAATAATTCATTAAGAGAGCAGATAATACCATCATTGTGATAATAAGAAGTTTACGGTAAATACTTTGTTGCGGAACATTAGTCAAATAACAAATTGAAGTAATAACTAATGAAATATATCTGTACATTGTGATTGTCTCATAAATATCTTTTATCTTTTCCACTTATCATCACCTATTATTCCTTAGTCCTATAACATTTATATTCAAGGCTTTTCTATTTATTCAACATTTCCCCCCCTAAAAAACGCCCATATAATCAATAACCATCCCACAATAAAGCATATACAATCTTTAAAACGTATACCTCCCGAATAATTATCATTTATAAGAATCCCTAACCCAATATATACAAACAAAACTCCAATGGCTAAAGCCCACCATTGCCACTCTATTTGTTTCATCATGCCACCCCCATGCAGCATTAACCTATTTATTATTAATTTATTCACTATGCCTTATCCTCTTATAATACTTTTGTAGTATTTTTCCGTTCTTTTTATAAGCTGATTTTAAACTTAAGGCATAAAAAATGGACATAACTCTTTTGCTATGTCCATTTCAAATATGTACGCTTATTAAGAAATTTCTTCTATAGAATGTACACCCTCTATATTATTAAACTCTAGTAATTGTTCTGCATGATTATACTTTTCTTGAAGTCTTACAGTCATAATAGATCCAACTTGTTGGTAACCATCTCTTTTAATTTTTTGTACTTCCATATTAGAGACTTTAGCACCTTTATCCTTAAGATACTTTAAAAAGGTTGTAAGTCCACTTAAATCTTCAAATTCTACGTAAATCTCCATTACCTTCGAATTAGCTTGTACATAGTTATCCATGTTATGAAGTCCTGTCATTACCCCAAATACAAATAGGCAGCTTATGATAGCCCCTTCATAAAAACCTATACCAATAGCAAGTCCCATACATGCACATGCCCATAACCCTGCTGCTGTTGTCAGACCTTTTACTTGATTTCTACCAACCACAATGATTGTCCCTGCACCTAAGAAACCTATCCCACTAATAACCTGTGCACCCATTCTGCTAGGATCAGTATCCATGCCTAACACATCTGCCATATATTGATTTGTAATCATTACAAGTGTTGCCCCCATACACACTAATATATGGGTTCTAAAACCGGCAGGTCTTCTCTTTTGTCCTCGTTCAATACCTATAACGCCTGCACATATTGCAGCTAATGATAATCTTACTACGATTGAGATAAGATTAAGTTCTCTTAAATAGCTTATAGCTTCCATATATGTCTTGTCCATCTTTATCTCCTCCCAAATCTTAAAACAAAAAGCAGGCAATCTCATTAACTTCTAATGACACCATTGCCTGCTTCTTCCTTGATATATTTTAAATTATAGCACCTAATTTTTTTCAAGTCAAAATCTAGACATACTCACGTACTCTATAATTAACGCCTATTTCTTCTGCAATCTTTCTACACTTTTCAATAGCCTCTTCACCAATTGTATCAACCACACTTAAAGTAACTTCTGGCACATAAGTTTTAGCTTGACCTGCAAATTTTAACATAGCTTCAAAAGACTCAATACCGAACTTAGGTCTTGTAACTGCTAGATATTCTTCTGCTGTAGGTGCATTTAAGCTAATAGAAATAGCATCTATATAGCCTTCTAACATATGTGCTATTGGTTTACCATGTATTAAATCACCTAACCCATTTGTGTTTAATCTAATCTTAATATCGCTTTTTGAACGAATGTATTTACATACTTCAATCATTGTTTCGATACGTGTAGTAGGCTCTCCATAACCACAAAAGATGACTTCTTTATATTTACTTAAATCCTCTTTTTCAAAGGCTTCAATCACTTCTTCTAAAGATGGTTCATGTTCAAGCCATAAACTATCAGAACCATGGGCACTATCTCCCTCTTGTCTTAAACAAAAAGTACAGTTACATGGACATTTATTTGTTAGATTAACGTATAATCCACCATGAATTTCATAAAGTATTGTCATCTTCTTAATCATGCTATTTTTCCTCTCACTTCTTTTTCCTTTTTACCACCTGCATTAAAGTCTTGATTTAAGTTAAGGTGATTCTTTAATTTCATATTATCAAAAGCTACTGCTAATGCCATAAAGAGTATACCACTACCAATAGGTTGTAATGCCCCTGCCGGTATACCTATGAAAGCTGCTAACATATTCCCATAAATAAGTCCTTCAACTATTGCATAAGCAATGCAGCCTGTAATCCCTGCTAAAAATACAGCTACAATATTACGTTTGTTGGCAATCTTATATTGCTTAGAAGTAAAGAATGTTACTAATAATGGTTTAATCACCATAGTTGGTAATACCCAAATCATACAGCCTGGTGTTGTAAAATCTGAAAGTCCTGCACCTATGGCACTACTTGCCATAGCATATGGCAGTGGCAAAATACATGCACTCAAATAAACCATTGCATCCCCTAGATGAACGATACGATTATTCATGCCAAGTGGAATATTAATACGTGTGCCTAAAAATGTCAGTGCTGCAAATAATGCTGTTAATACTAATAGTCTTGTTTTATTAGTTTGTTTCATTTATACTCAGCTCCTTTAAAAACTTTTCAAACATAATTCCATTACGTGTATCCCAATTTGGTACTTTCTCTGTATATTGAATCGCTTTACTAATAAAATGTGTGGCTAATTCTATACTCGTTTTTAACTGCTGGCCTTGTGTTAATGCCCCACATAATATAGAAGCAAATATATCTCCTGTGCCACTATAAGATTTATGGTTATATGCAGTTTTTACTTCATACCACTCATCTTTTTCTACATCAATGCCTATACTGTACATTTCATCTTCTTCAATAAGACCTGTTACAATGATTTTTTTAGGACCTAAAGCTTTTAAATCTTCATGCTTATCATGATCTGTTTGATATAATCTTAGTTCTTCTCTTGTCATTTCCTCTTCTAATGGAATCCCTAATAATAACTTAAGCTCTGTAATATTTGGTGTAATAACATCTGCTAAAGCTACTAATCTTTTCATATCTTCTGGATATGTAGTTTCATAAATTGGATAAAGTATACCATTGTCCCCCATAACAGGATCGATTAAAACAAGTGTATTTTCTTTCTTAAATCGTTTCACGAAATCTATAATAATTTCAACTTGCTCTGTAGAACCTAGAAAACCTGAATAAATCGCATCAAACTCCAGCTTCAGCTTTTCCCAATGTGTATAATACTCTTTCATATGTGGTGTAAAATCTAAAAAAGAAAACTCTTTAAAACCAGTTTGATTTGAAAGCACTGCTGTAGGCAGTGGACATGCTTGTACTTCTAGAACTGATAATATAGTTGTTGCTACATTTAAGGAACATCTTCCAAGTCCTGATAAATCATTAATAATTGCCGCTCTCTTCATGTCATCCTCCTAGTTTGAATTTGTTCGAATATTTAGTTAAAATCTTTTTAATGACTTTACTTTTATAATTTTAACCTCTAAAATAAAACTTAATAAAATTGTTGCGATACAATTTTCTTGTTCTCTGTAATTTAATAGTTGTATTTTTGCATAAGAATAATATTCAGTCAATATAAAAAAAGGAGGTTTTTCTCAACATGGCCATTGTACCGTTACAATTCAATACAACAAGCACAGAACCATTGTATTCTCAACTTTTTCGTTATATAAAAAACTTAATCATTAATGAAGAACTTGAATATGGTAGTAAACTGCCACCTATCCGTACATTTGCTAAAGAACTAGGTGTAAATAATATTACAGTCATTAACGCCTATAAACAATTAGAAGCTTCTGGATATATCACTTCTAAACAAGGTAGTGGATTTTATGTTTCTAAAAAGGTAGCCAACGAGCAGCCATTTTTCATTCCACCAGAAGAAGCACATAACTTCATTAACTTTGCTAGCGCTTCCCCTGACCCTGGTATTTTTCCAACAGAAACCTTTAAAGAATATATTGTAGAAGCCATTGATCGTGATAAAGGCTTCGCCTTTGGGTATCAAGAAACCAACGGTTTTATGCCTCTTAGAAAAACGCTTACTGAATTTCTTCACAATACTTATGACATTCATACTGAAGCTCATCTTATCCAAATCGTTTCAGGCGCACAACAAGGACTTGATATTATTGCCAAAAGCATTTTACATTCTGGCGACACCGTTATTACTGAAAACCCTACTTACAATGGGGCTGTAGAAGTTTTCCGTTCGAGAGGTTGCCGCATCGTTCCTGTTCATCTCAATGTAAATGGCATTAACATATTAGAGCTTGAAAAAAAGGTACGTATATGTAAACCAAAACTAGTTTATATCATGCCAAATTATCAAAATCCAACGACACGTTGCTATAGTTTAGAAACAATGGATCATTTACTTGATTTAGCAGATCGTTATGATTTCTTTATCCTGGAAGAAGACCCTATGCTTGAACTTTCTTATGGACATGACTTACCAATTACATTGAAATCATTAGATACTAAAGACCGTGTCATTTATCTTAAAAGCTTCTCTAAGCTTCTCATGCCAGGGCTCCGCATGGGTTTTATGATTATGCCTGAAGTTTTACTTGAGGGTTTCACCAAGGCCAAGCAAAACACCGATATCTCTGCTTCTGGACTTATTCAAAGAGCCTTAGAACTTTATTTTGTAAACAATAAATGGGACGAACATATCCACTACATGCGCGAGATTTACCGTGGCCGTTATGAATATATGCTTGCAGCTTTAGAGCAGTTGCAAGACTATAATATTACTTTCGAGCGCCCAGAAGGTGGCCTATGTTTCTGGCTCCGCCTGCCACCCCACATCCCCGCGGAAAAGCTTTATTATACTTGCCATTCCAAAGGCTTACTCATCTTGCCGTCTTCGATTTTCTTCTCACATCTAGATCATGATAAGAACAGTTATATTCGCCTAAGCTTTGCGACATGTACAATTGATGAGATTCACAAAGGTTGCGAGATACTTAAAGATTGTATTGCTTCTTTTAGTAAGTAGACTTTATACTGCAATGGACAAAATAAAAAGCGTGGCGTAAGCCACGTTTTTTGATTTTTTTAGCCTTTTGAGCCTAATATTTGGTTTAAGTGGGTATATACACCTACATACTTACTTCGTCCCTTTAATAAACTATATAGAACATAGATTTAGAAAGGATTCATTATGCCCATATTTCCAAGAATTTCACGACCTTTCACTTCCGCTTCATCCACATTAAATACACATATGCATTCACCTTTTTATCAAGATCATCTAGAGCAAATGGGTAAGTATTTAGATGAAGAAGCACTCATTGCTCAAATGTTAGGTCCTCAGCCTGTTGTCCCTCCTCGCGTATTCACCTTATATGAACTTAGAAACTACTATAACGGTAAAAATGGTCATCCTTGCTACGTCTCCGCTAACGGCGTAGTCTTCGATGTCACCAATTGTCCAGCCTGGGCCAATGGCCACCACTTTTCACTCACCCCTGGCGAAGATTATTCCACTCACTTCACCAAATACCACAGTAACGATATCTTAGGCATGTCCAAAAAAGTCCCCATCCTAGGCCGCATCATCTACGCCTAAAAACCCATATCTAAACAAACAAGAGGGTATCGCAAAATTATTATTAACCTTGCGACACCCTCCTATCTAGATAGTTTCTTCCCACCAACGGAAATTCATACTAATTGTAGGTTTTTTAAGTCCTACTAATGAAGTCACAATATAAAAGTGACTTGTACCTGGTGCTATCACGATCATGCCTTCTTCACGTAAACGTGTTGTTTCGTATTCACATAAAGTTGCTGTACCACAACTATTTGCTTCTACTGGAAGCTTTTTATTTGCACCAAAAACTAGTTTTCCTTGAGGGCTTTGACTTGGTCTGCAATTTAAGTTTCCCATAGAAATATTTTCTACTTGTTGTAAGTCATCTAATGTATGGTATGCACTGCATAATTGAACACGGCATAAATCTTTTGATAAATTACATATTGTTGTAGTGTCTAAGTATAAATTAACGCCTGAATCTACTGGATTACTTAGCCCTATAATAGCATTCATCGTAAAGTCTAAATCCGGTGTACCACCTAAAAAATACTGACATTCTCTGTTTGCTATGTAGCCTTGATTACTTAATCCAACTCTCTCTTCTTTCATTTTGATTCCCCCTAACCTATACCCACTTAATAATTATCTACAACTTTTTCATATTTCCATCTCCTTATGTAACTCATCATATTTTCTCTTAAGTTTTTCGATATTCTTCCGAAAAACTTTTTTATAGTTAACACCTGAACAAGTTATTAACTATATTTTAGTGTATGCCTATCCCTTTAATTTTATATACTAGCAGGCTAGTATACTCATGCCAATATTATTGTTCTATTTTTGAGCATTTTACCTATTCAGATGAGACATCTTACACATTTAGGACATATTTTCTAAGCTTGTATCTTATAACAATGGTTTAAAGGCCCACTACCTGCTCCTAAATTTAAATTTGCTGCAATAGCCCCAGTAACATATCCTTTTCCATGAGCTACACTCGTCTTCATATCAAAGCCACCAGCTAGATTACATGCAATGGCAGATGAAAGCGTACATCCTGTACCATGGGTATTAGGATTTTCAATTCTTTGCCCCTCAAACCATGTCACTTCACCACTCATATAAAGTAAATCATCTGCTGTTTCTTCTAAATGACCACCTTTAATTAAAATAGCTCCCTTAAAGAAAGTTCCTATCTTCTCTGCTGCTTGTATCATTTCTGCTTTAGTATGTATTTGCATATTTGCTAGACTCGCTGCTTCATGTAAGTTAGGCGTAATAAGATTCGCTTTAGGCATTACCTTCTTGCAAAGGGTTTCTATGGCATCATCACTCATTAATTTGCTACCACTCGTTGAAATCATTACAGGATCCAATACTATATTTTCAAGGCTATACTCTTCTAACTTAGCCGCAAGCACTTCCATGATCTTTTTAGATGAAATCATACCTATCTTTACTGCATTTGGACGAATATCCCTTACAATGCAATCTATTTGCTGACCTACAAACTCTGGTGTAGCTTCTTGTACACCATAAACACCTGTAGTATTTTGAGCTGTTAATGCTGTAATAGCACTCATAGCATACATACCATGGGCTGTAATTGTTTTAATATCTGCCTGAATACCTGCCCCGCCACTACAATCTGAACCTGCTATTGTTAACACTGTTTGCATAACCATGCCTCCATTTCAGTAAGATCTAACATATAATGGTCACTTAACGCTTTAATCATTTCTGTTTCAAGCTCTGCTGCTGCATCATATATCCCAGCTACTTTAAAGCCTGCTTCCTTAGCTGTTTTCACACAATATCCTGCATCTTCTACAATAACGACTTCTGCTTCTTCAAGCCCCATCATTTTAGTTGTTTCTTTATAAATCATAGGTTCATCCTTCCAATGCCCTATATCTCCACAACTTACAACTACATCAAAGTAATCTAATATTTCTAATCGTTTAAGTCCTAAAAGTGCTAATTCTTTATCTGTAGCTGTTGCTACACCCATTTTATAACCTTTATTTTTAAGGCTTTCTAATAGTTCCTTTGCCCCTGTTTTAAGTGGTATATATTCTGCATAAGCCTGACGCATTAAATCATTAATGCCTGCTACAACTTCTTCCTCAGACATCTTTAGCCCTAGGTCATTAATAAAATAATTTGCAGTATCTATGAAACTTAATTCTTTTAAACGTTCTTCAATATCTTCCGGTGGTATAATCCCATTATTTGCTAGAAGCTTCGCCCCTATTCCTTTCCAAGTAGGCATGGAATCTAAAAGTGTGCCATCCATATCAAAAATAACACCTTTCACTACATTCTTATGAATCATAGCTTCACTTAAAACTTTAAGTTCTTTAGTAGCTTCTTCAATATTTTCTTGAGCAAAAATAGCTGAAACAACTGCGATTCCATCAGCTCCACAACCTGCTAGTTCCATAACATTATCTTTATTAATACCACCAATAGCTACAATAGGTAAATCTACACTTTCTCTAATGGCCTTTAATGTTTTACTTGAAGTTGCATTAGCATCTTTCTTAGTAGATGTGGTAAACATCGCGCCAACACCTATATAATCAGCTCCTGCTTCTTTTGCTTTAATAGCTTGCTCTACAGTTTGCACTGATACACCTAGTATTTTATCCTTGCCAATCATCCCTCTTACATCTTGAGCTGCCATATCGCTTTGTCCTACATGCACCCCATCAGCATCTACAGCTAATGCAACCTTTACGCTATCATTAATGATAAATGGCACGCCATAAGCCATTGCTAATATCTTAATACGCATAGCTTCCCTTATAAAACTTTCTTCATCTAAATCTTTTTCTCTAAGCTGTAAACAAGTAATCCCACCTTTTAATGCTGCTTCTACTTGTTCCTCTAATGCTCTTCCATTTAACCAGCTTCTATCCGTTACTGCATATAAGCACATTGCTTCCTTATCGATGTTAAAGCTTTGCTTCATCTCCATTTTCATGCCTCCTATTTACGCCCCAGCTCCTATGGCTAGCCTATTTCATATATCATTTCATACCTAATTACTCACACATTATCGTACTTCTACTTTAGTACCTCTTTCTAAAAATTCACCATCCAATAAGCTCATATAATCCATTAAATACACCTTAAAACTTCCAGTTCCTTCTGCATTCACTTGCATCTTGTTATAAGCTAACTCACCACAAAGTCCCATAGCACTTACAGCAGCGGCTGTTGCCGTTAATAAATCTCCTTGGTTTGCACCGCAAAAGCTACCAATAACACTTGTTAACATACAACCTGTTCCTGTAATACGAGACATCATTTTATGACCGTTATACATCACATAAGCCATATCGCCATGGGCTACTACATCTATAGCTCCTGTAATTGCAATGACGGCTCCTGTTCGCATACTTAATGCTTTAGCCAATATTACCACTTGTGGCAGATTTGCCTCAGTAATCTTATCTTCTTCTACTGCATCTACACCTTGAGTCACGCCACTGCCTTCATAAATCGTTTTAATCTCGGACATATTCCCACGTATCACTGCAAACTGTACTTCTTTCAAGAGCTGTAATACTGTTTGTAATCTAAGTGCTGAAGCACCTACTCCTACTGGGTCTAAAATCACTGGATGACCTAAATGATTAGCCCTTCTCCCAGCACGTAACATAGATTCAATCGTTCCCACATTTAATGTACCAATATTAATAACTAATGCATGGCATAGACTTGTGATATCTTCTACTTCCAATGCATCATCCGCCATAATAGGTGATCCACCACTTGCCAATATAATGTTGGCACAATCATTTACAGTCACATAATTTGTAATGCAATGCACTAAAGGTCCATTAGTACGTGTATTTCTTACAATCTCACTAAATTTCATCTTCAAATCTCCTTTTTGACTACTTCCCATGATTTCAAATATAGTATTTAGCTATATTATATATGACAAATAAGAATTTTCCATAAACTAATTCAACAAAAAAGCTGTTATACAAGACCTCTCTCGTATAACAGCTTCTATGCAATCATATTCCTTTGCTATATCAAGTGTTTCCTACGTTGGCATTATCCAAATCAGGTCATAGGTCGAAGCTACTTACTTCCTCTCAGCCTGGCATACAGGCTCCCTCCACTATTTATTATTCGTTGAACTATTTTATTTGTGTTACATTATAACCTTTTTGTTTAAGTTGGTCAATTACACCATTATTCGTATGACTAATATAATGTGCCGCACCAACTATAATGAAATATGTATTCTTCTCATCACTCTTTAAACAGCTTTCAATTTTTTCAGCCATTTTTTTATCACGATTTGTAATAAGTTTTTGAGTATATTCTGCAGCTAATTCCTTATCCCTTATACCATCATCTTGACTATAGTATTGTTTAAAGCCTTCTGTATCTCCATCTTTCATTAAGGTAAGCCACTGACTACTCATTTTATCTAACTCCCAAAAATCTTCATAAGTCCAATCTGAATAATCAGGTGCGTATAAGTAACTTACCAAATCTTGCAGTAATAATGTTTCTTGTAAATCATCAGAAAAACTATCAAACATATTCGCTTGTAACTCATAACTCTCTAAACCATAAATTTCTTTACCATCAAACTGAGCTTTTGAAAAGAAATAATTATCTACACCATAGTCTGCTGGTTCTTGAGATTCATCATCTATATATATCCCATCACTATTTAAAGAAGATATATAATTACTCAAATACCATACCTTTAACCTACTCATTTCCTCTTCGGTCAAATCTAATAAATCACTATACTGTAATAATAATTCATATGATGCCTTAGAAATATGATCTTTCAATGTAGTCCCATCTTTATATACCACTTTATCTACAAACTTTTCATAGTCTGCTTCATCACTTTCATCAATCTCAAATCCTACTACATCTGCCTTATCATAAGCTTCTAAAACCTTCTTACTAAAAGGATATAACCTAGCATCTGCTGCATGTACAGACCCTAAAAGATAAACCTCATTTTTGCCACCCTCTACCTTCCAGAAATATCCCTTAGTAGTTGCATCTAACTCTTCATATAACCAATCAATTAGGCGGGTTCCTAATAAAATTCCTTCCTCTACTGTACATGGTCTTTTTAATGCCTCATTGCTTGTTTTTTGATCAATAATACCATGTTTTTTCATAAATGAAATAGCATCTATATTTTCTAAACCCAACTCTTTAGGATAGGCATATTCTTTAAGTCCAGAAAATAACTGTTTTAAAACTTCTGCCTTTGTATTGTTCTTAATAACAGCCTCATCATAACTACCTATATATTTGGTGTCTTTAATATCACCAATTTTACCAATTATACCATTGCGTAGTTCTTGAATCTGCTCCTTACTCATTTGTGCTTTAAAATCATCATGCCAATCTAATGGATAAATACCATAATTTTGCCCCTCCATTATAGTATCTACAGCCCACTCACTTGGATAACCCTTAGTATCCTCTTTAGACATTACATTAGGAGTAGCTACCTCTTCTGCCATTAAAGGTGTAATACTTAAAGCCCCAACTAATATAAATGCTCCCCATTTTCTCATTCTCTCTTTATAAGTATTCCTCATCTTTCAATTCCCCTCATTTCTATATCTCTTTTTATTTATAGCTAATATATAGCACTAACCTTATAAAATATCTTTCTTACTATACTTATTCCATTATACACCTTATCTCAGAAACAAATCCATTCACTTAAACTCATTTCTGATACATATAATTCCAGATATTAGAAAAAGCACCTCAGCAAATAAATAATTAAATTATTATCTTGCTAAGGTGCTTTTATTCTTTGAAATCATATAATGCATATAACGAAAAAGGCCATCCTTCCGGATGACCTACCTAACGCAGAGACTGGGATTCGAACCCAGGGAGGTGTTACCCTCGCCGGTTTTCAAGACCGGTGCCTTAAACCAACTCGACCATCTCTGCCTATTAAATTATTTATGCAGCTGGCTGAATAAATATGCCCGAGACCGGAATCGAACCGGTACGAGGGTTAGCTCGCAGGATTTTAAGTCCTGTGCGTCTGCCAGTTCCGCCACTCGGGCACGATACTTGCTCAACCGCTACTGCTCACTTAGTATATTACAAATACCGACTTACGTCAATACTTTTTTTAAACTTTTTTTAGAAATTATTTTTTAAAATTTAATCCGCATGCTATGAACTATTTATGCATGCGGATTCATCTTTTCTAATTATACTTTTATAACTTATTTATTATTATGATGATATAGCTTTTAGCTTGCCCTCACTATACTTAATAGTAAGATTTAAATCAGCAATATTATCCCATCCTGTTTGTGCAATTTCTGAAATAATATTGCCATAATACATGCTTACATCTGTTTTTTGCGCTTGACTCATATAAGGTGCTTTTTGAATACTATTGCTATAAATCTCCCTAATATCCATGCCTTCTGGTGTTATAAATTTACCATCTTTATTTTCTAGTTTTCTTAAATCATACCCTGTATGATTTTTTACTTCTCTATAAGCTTGAAACTTATTATATGTATTCTTTTCTATACTCTGCTTATCTGTATATCTAGTAAGCACATGATAAAACAAGTTTTCTGAGTTTCTATCTTTATTTAATTTATCTTCTATTGTCATTACCCCCTGTTAATGTATCATTTTAAATTTGAATAATATCTTTTCATATCATCAAGAGATATTGAATCATAACCTGGTTGCCACTCACTTTTGCCTTGTCTTGCATTAATCCAAGGATCTTCGGTATGAGTCAAAAGTTCTAATTCATTAGCAGATAAATGACCATATACTTTATAAATGTTCTGTAGAAATTCACATATTTCTATATTACTTTCTACATTATTAGGAATTTTAACTTCCCTAGGAATAGCCCTTGATCCATATGTTTTATATTGTGAATATAAGCTAGGCACAACAGGTCCATGAACCCATGCTTCTATATCGTCTTCAAATAATGGTTTATTTTTTATTGTTACATACCATGCTTGTGCATAGTAACAAAGTTTCTGCAATTTTTTATGGGACATA
>OOCW01000812.1_pt1 | contig 26632 bp, 26 predicted proteins | sample 1671201 | NCBI WGS metagenome assembly OOCW01 (sample SAMN06348132, study PRJEB24527) | human gut metagenome | biome: human gut; feature: ankylosing spondylitis patient; material: feces | host: Homo sapiens | place: China | collected 2015-10
TAGCTTTTATCAATATTTTTGTTCAATTTTTAAAGTTAGTTTCGCAATCGACTATATATGTACTTATTCTAAATTTAAATTTTTATTATTCATATACATTATAGCTTCTAAAACTCCACCACCAATTGATCTCGCTTTATCTGATATAGTAAAACAATGATTTTTTTCACATCTTGGATCAATATCTCCACTTTTCATTCCTTTAAACACCTCTATACCTTCTTGTAACATTCCTCTAACTATACCATCTATCTCTGCTAAAATCTCTACGCCATCAACGTAAGCAACAATCTGTCCCTTTTTAACAAAATCACCTATTTTAACTATTGGCTTTATCTTTCCATCACTTGAAGCTCTAATAATTCTTTCCCTTGTATATCCACCTATATTTCCTGGTACTCCTGTATTAGGTATAGCAGTTCCCTCTTCTATTACCTTTCCTAAATAATGCCCTCTTTTAGTTTCAATTACTAAATGGCAATCTACTTTAGCTTCAAATCCTGGACCAACACCAATAACTATTGGTGCATCATAAATACTTGTGCTTATATTTCTCTTAGCAATTATAGCATCTACTACAACTTGTGGCTTTAGGCTTTTAATAATACTAGCCTTTTCATCAATTATTACAGGTATATTTCCTTTTTTTATTTCATTATATATTTCATCTATATCTTTAACTTTAACCCCTTTAATGCCCTCTATTTCAACTTCATTATCAAATACCGCTTGTGAAAATGCTACTGTTCTTCTAACAGTTGTAGGTTTATCAATTTCAGTCATTACAATATGGAAACCACTTCTTTTTAATCTATGTGCTATTCCTGTGGCTAAATCACCAGCACCTTTTATAACTACTAACATAATATCACCTCTAAAACTTCCTGCTATCTTCTATAACTCGTTACAACTACTTGTATACCTTCTTCGCACAAATATTTGCATATGTTTTCTGCATAAAGTAGTAGTTCATCATCATCAACTTTATTAATTAAAGCTCTATATTGGGCATTATCACATTTATCAAGATACTTTTTTTGACCTTCCTTACTACTTAATAATATTGCAATATCTTTTTCTTTTATTATGTCATAAGGTTTTTTACTAAGTACATTGCATACTTCTTCTGGTCTATGACATATTTCTTTTATAGTTCTACCTATCGAATCTATTCCTGCAACTCCAACAATCATAGTAGTATTTTTTAAAATAACCGGCTCATGACTGGCTGGTGCCTTTAAAGGTAACATTTTAGAACCATCTGCTTCTATAAGTAAAAAGTCACATAATTCTATCAATATTTCTGCAATTTCATTACCTACAGATGATATTTTCTCATTTTTATCCTTAATACCAACAGTAATTAAATTACTATCTTTAAATCTTTCTTTTATTTCATTTAAGTCACCCTTAAAATTAATATAATCTTTAGGCATGTGCATATGTGTAGTAGTTGTAACTAATACTTTCTTTCCTAAATTGCTTAGTTCATTTGCTAAAGTATAAATGGATGTAGTCTTTCCCCCTCCACCTACAAATGAAACTATATTTTTTTTATTAATATTGATGCCTAATGATTCATATAAATATTTTTTTTCATTTATCTTATTATCTTCATAACAAAAAACTTTCATATTAATTCCTTATACTTAATTAATTTTTCTAAACTTTTAATTTAATAAAAATAAATTACTTACACTATCAAATTAGTAAATTACTTTCTTATTAATTATACAAACTTTTTCCACTTTTATAAATACTAAGATATATAAATTTTACTCTAATATGGAATATTAATTACACTTTTTTAATATTATGCTTTAAATTAACAAATAAAAATGTTATATTATAGACAATCAAAATTAATTGATAATAATTATTTTTAAATTTTAAAAATAGGAGAATAATATATGAAAAATAAAAATGTTTTAAAACTACTTTTAAGCCTTTCTTTAGGATTACTTTTTATTCTAATGATGAACGTAAAAACTACAGGGCTACTATTTCATGAGGTATTTGGAATTATTATCTTTATTGGAATTATTGTTCATAATATATTCAATTGGAATTGGACAAAAGGAGTTTCAAAAAATATATTAAAAAATAAAGTTATATTACGTGCTAAATTAATGTACATATTAGTAATAATTTTATGCTTAAATCTATTAACAATTACTATAACTGGAATACTTATGTCTAAATATATTTTATCTAGTATATCAGCTTCAAATATTTTATTAGTTAAATTTATACACAAGTATTCATCTTATTTTGCTGTGGGAGCTGTTTCAATACACTTTTTATTACACACAAAATATGTACTTACTTCTTTAAAGAAGGTTTTCACAAATATTAGTGATAGAGGTGTACGTGTTGCATTATCTCAATTTTCAATTGCTGTACTTTTAATAGTAGTTTTATACTTCCCATTAACTACTTATTTAACTAGTAATGACCCTTCTTATGATGATATAGATATTATTTTAGAGGAAATGCTAGATAAAGTACCATCAGAAAATATGGAGTTATTAACGGATCATTCTACTACAGACAAAGAAGATGATGCTGCCATAAATTCTGAAGATGAAATTGCTTCTGAAATAGACGATAGTAAAAGTGAAATTGCTAATAACGATTTATATAACGCTGAAAGCATAAAAAATAATGATTCTTTAAATACTGAGGTTGATAAAAACACTGCACAAAATAATACAACAGTTGAAAATAAACCTCAAAATAATACTAACAATACTACTAATAATAACACTACTAGCAATACTTCTAACAGCAATAACAATAATAGCGAAAGTAAACCTCCTGTTAATACACCAGTTGTTACTCCACCTGTTTCTGAGCCACCTGTTGTTACTCCACCTGTTGAAGAAGATAAAAAGGAAGATAATAGCACAATAGAGAGTGGAAATGATTTACAAGCCGAATTAACAGCTTATCTTGGAAGACTAGGATGTAATGGTTGTGAAAGAGGTTGCATGCTTGATGCTCCATTCTGCACAATTGGAATTGAAAAAGCTGAAAGGGCAAAAGATAAATTTTTACAATTCCATACTTACAATATTTCAGATGATGAATTTATTATAATAGTATAAAAAAGAACTCAATTGAGTTCTTTTTTTAGTCATCACTACAAACACACATTGAATGTTGTAATTCTATGTATTCTTCCTTACTTAAGCTTCTTAAATATTTATCATAGTGTTCTTCATTACAAAATATACCTATTTTATTTTCATAAAATTCTTTTTCTAAATTCTTTTTACAAAACAAACATTTATTCATCAGTTTATACTCCTTAAAATAAAAATAACTATTAAATATATTATATATAATAGTTATTTATAATACTTATTCTTTGTATAAATTATTCTCAATAATTTTATTTGCTAAAATTCCTATGTTAACTTCTCTAGTATCCATATAAACATCAATAATCCTATCTACTAAAGTAACTTCAACATATTCAACTACTTTCCCATCTTCATCTTTATACTTAATAATATCATAAGTTATAATTTCATCCTTAAGTTTCTTTTTAGTAATCATATTTTTCTCCTTAACTATAAAATATCTAATAACCTCTCAAAAGACTCAATTTTATATTTAAATTCTTTAACGTCACCAAATCCATAATTTGCATATATAAATGGAATATTAGCATCTTTTGCCGCCTTGGCATCACCTTGCGTATCCCCTACATAAACTGGATTTTTTAAGTTGTTTCTTTCAACTATTAACTTAATATTTTCTGCTTTTGCTAAACCAGTTCTTCCTGGACATTCGTAATCTATAAAGTATTTTTCAAGTTTATGTGATTTGAAAAAACTTTCGATATATCCATCTTGGCAGTTACTTACTATAAATAACTTATAATTCTTAGATAGTCTTTCTAATGTGTCTTCTAATTTATTATATAAAGTTGCACCATGCTCGCTTAAATATTCATTTTCAAATTTACAACATTCATTCATTATCTTCATCTTCATTTCTTTATCTAAACCTGGAAATAGCATTTCAGATATTTGATCTAATAACTTCCCCATACAAGGCTTTAAATCATCTACTGTTACTTCTTTTCTAGGCAAATTATATTTAGAAATTATTATACTCCATGTTTTTGCAACTTCCGCTGTAGAATCCCATAATGTTCCATCTAAATCAAATATTATCCCATCAAACATAATATTCCCCTCCTAAGCTTACCATATTATTAATTATTATATCATTATCTTTAAATTTTGTATCAAAATTTTATTTAAACAATTTAATAATATTAAATATCAACATAGGAAGTATGTTTATAACATTCAAATAACTTTGATATTATAATTCAAGGCCACAAATTAGTTAAGAACAAAGTGGCTATCGCCACGCCCACTTCGTGGTATCAATTTTGCAATTTTAAATCTTGAAATCCATTGATATTACTAGCTTTACAACTTAAAAAATTTTATACTTTCCTATACATTAAAATAAAGACGCAATATATTTAAAATATATTACGCCTTTTTATTTAAGACATTCTAAACCTTGTCTTTAATAATTTATAGATTTATTTAATGGAGTTTTAATCTAATATTAAATAGTATAAATAATACGTGAATTTTATATGGCTTAGAACCATCAAATGTCTGAATTAACTTTACATTTATTAGCCAATCAGTCTTCTATATAATCCAGAGTACTCTTGTGCTGAATTACCCCATGAATAATCTTTATTCATTCCTCTAAAAGCTATACCATTCCACTTAGCTCTTTCATCAAAGTATATACGCTTTGCATAATTAATAGTATTAAGCATTTCATATTCATTATAATTTGCAAAAGAGAATCCTGTTCCTCTATCAGTATATATATTATATGGCTCTACAGTATCTCTTAATCCTCCAGTTTCTCTTACAATAGGAACTGCTCCATATCTTAAAGCTATTAATTGAGTTAATCCACAAGGCTCAAACCTTGATGGTACAAGCACTGCATCTGCTGCAGCATATATTTTATGTGCTCTATTATTAGAGAAATATATATTTCCTGATACTTTTCCTTTTAGCTTCCACTCATAATATCTAAACATATTTTCATACTCTTTATCACCAGTTCCTATTACAACTAATTGAGTATGGTTATCAGCTATTTGTTCTATAACTTTTCCTATTAAATCTATACCTTTTTGATCTGTTAATCTTGATATTACTCCTATCATAAATTTATTTTCATTTTGCTCTAATCCTAGTTCCCTTTGTAAAGCTAACTTATTTCTACGTTTGTTTTCGATAAAACTATATGAATTATATCTGCTAAATATTTCATTATCAGTTTCTGGATTATACTCGTTATAATCTATACCATTTAAAATTCCAAATAACCCTTGATGTTTATATCTTACAACACCGTCTAAACCTTCTCCATAATATTGACTTTGTATTTCATTCTTATAACTATTACTTACTGTTGTAATATAGTTAGAATATACCATTCCACCCTTTAACATATTAGCATCTTTCTTATATTCCATATCAGTTGGTCTAAATACATAATCCGGGAATCCAGTAATTTTCTTAAAGGTTGGAATATCCCATATTCCCTGGAATCTCAAATTATGAATTGTCATAATAGTTCGTATGTTATCATAAAAATGATTATCTCTAAAAATAGTATGAAGATATACAGGTAATACTCCTGTTTGCCAATCATGACAATGTATTATATCAGGTTTAAAATTTATGCTAGGTAAAATTGATAATGCTGCCTTACTAAAAAAACAGAACTTTTCTATGTCGAATCTGGTATCACCATAAGGTGAACCTCCACCAAAATAATGCTCATTATCAATAAAATAAAATGTTATTCCATCATATTGAGTAGTCATAATACCTACATATTCACTACCACTAACTTGTCCAAATCCCATATAAAAATGTGTTATATATTTAAATTGGCTTCTATATTTCCATGAAATACACTTATAGTTTGGTATTACTACTCTAACATCAAACTCTTCTTTTGGGAATGATTTAGGAAGTGATCCCACAACATCAGCAAGTCCACCGGTTTTAATAAAAGGTACACTTTCAGATGCTACAAATAATATATTTTTCATATTTTATTTCCTCCCGCTTTTTATGATAATATCTTTTACTATGATTATCACATAATGCTTTTACCAAATTTATTCTGTACATTTAAATACTAATAACATTTTAACACATTCCCATTATTTTGAAACAATTTCTTGTAATATTTGTAAATATTTTTTATGTAAACCTTTTTAGATGCTATTTTTTATTTATTTATTGGATTAAATTATCAATTTATCAATAATTTTGCTTTAATAATATAATTTTTCTTTAATAATATAATTTTTCTTTAATAATATAATTTTGAATTTTATTTATTTTATGGTATAATCCTAATATATAAGTTATGCATTAATTTATATTTTATTTATTAAAGGGATGTGATTTTATGAAAAATAATGCTTATGAACTTATGAAAGAAATGTGGTCTATTGATGAAGAAATTCAAAAACTTACATCTGAATTAGAAAAAATAGCTCAAATTTCAGAAAGAGAAGTTTTAGAAAGACGTATCGATAATTTATATGCAGATTTCTTAAAGTACAAGCATTTATTAGAAGATGTTGAAGTTACAGGATTATAAGTTATTACATAAATAAAAATAGTAACCTTAAAATCAAGGTTACTATTTTTATTTTTTAGGCAATTCTATCTATTGAATCTTTATTACTTCCATATTTTTTCTCATATCTTGATATTAAGAAGAAAGCTACTAATCCAAATACTATTGGCCCAGCTAATTGGAATCCAGTAGAAACGTAGTCTTTACTTTCAATAGCTGGTTGTAATATTGTAAATATATTTGCAAATCCAACTGTACAAGTTACTATTATTGCCCATACTGTTGCAACTGTTTTACTTTTAAAGAAAACAAATGGCTTATCTATACTATCATTTTTCTTAAAGTAAATAAATGCAATAGCTAAGAACATTGTAGGAATTGTCATTGCAACATTTCCCATAAGTATTAAATAATCTAAGAAACTTGAAGATTTACCACCTGTTATTACTGCAATTATAATTATAGCGACAACAGCAATACATTGAATCCACATAGCTGTTACAGGCATACCATTGTCATTTATTTTAGTCCATTTTTCTGGCCAAATTTCCTTTGGAGTACCTTCTATTAATTGTTTTAATGGTGAATAAATTAATGTAAAGAATGCACCTAATAATGCTAAGAACATTGCTAATCCAATATATCTAGCAAACCAATTCCCCATTACTTCAATTCCATGAGGAGATAATCCAAATACTTCTCCAAGTTTAACACCTAAGTTCTTTATAACAACATATGCTACGTTAGCCATTCTTACATCTGGATTTGAAAGAACTTCTTGCCAGTTTGTAAATAAACCAACCATTAATATTGCTAAAGAATATCCTACTCCAATAACAATAGCTGATATTTTAATTCCTTTTGGGAAAGTTTTATTAGCATTTTCAGTTTGGTCAACTAAACCTCCAACTGCCTCTAATCCACCATATGCAAAAATTGCAAACACTAAAAAGCCTAATACAGCTAAAACTGTTCCATATGCTGGATTTGGTGAATGTGTAAACTCTGCTAACTTTAATGGTTGTGCTGCTTGAAAACCATTAGCGAAAAATACTATTAATGAACCTACTATTAATAATACATTTGCACTAGTTACAAATATACCACCAATAGATGCAACTTTTGAAATACTATTTAAACCTTTTGATGATAAAAATGTAATTAATATAACAAACATTGCTCCTAAAATTCCTAATGTTTGTGATGAAGTTAATCCAAATAAAGACCATGTTGATGTTTTATCAGTACCAAATATTAGATTTGAAAGTGGAACCCATATAGATGATGATACACTAACCATCCAAACTATATATGAAGCGAACCACATAAATGTACCTATAAATGCAAATTTTCTTCCTACAGATCTTTGCATCCAAACATAAATACCACCCTTTTCCTCTTTAAATGATGCACCAAATTCAGCCATCATAAATGCATATGGTATAAAGAAGCATATTGCTCCAAAAATATACCATGGAATTGCTGAGTATCCCATAAGGAAAAATGCTCTTGGAATATTGGCAAAACCAAATACTGATGTAAAAATCATAAGTATTAATGCTACTAAAGTTAATTTACCTTTATTATTTTTACTCATAAAAATTTCCTCCTTAGTATAAATTCACATTACTTTTAAAATATGTTTGTCGTATTTTGTAACATAATATATGATATCAGATTTTTTTTCCTTTTTCTATCAGAACTTTTTTACATTTTTATAATATATTTTTTATTTCATTAAAAATTTATTATTGAAAAATCTAATTATTTATCTATTATATATATTTATTTTAAATATTTTACTATATAGCAAATTTACTTTAATACATTAAATTGATAAATTAAATATTTCTTTCTATACTATTATCATTTCATATAAATCATAATTTAAACATTTATTTAAACTTATTAATATTTATTTTATTGAAGTTTAAGAAAAAAATAAATATACTTAAATAAGTACTAGGTAAAATAATAAGTATTAAGTAAAATACTTATTACTTTATTACTGTAAAATAACTTATCAAAGGAGATTTTTATGAATTACTTATCTGATTTGCATACACATACAATAGTAAGCGGACATGCGTATACAACACTTATGGAAAACATAGATTACTGTGCAAAGAATGGAATTAAAATATTAGGTACTTCTGAACATGCACCTTCAATGCCTGGAGCACCTCATTATTGGTATTTTGGAAACTTAAAAGTTCTTCCAAGAATCATTAATAATGTTATTATCCTTAAAGGTTGTGAAGGAAATATCTTAGATATAGATGGAAATATAGACCTCCCTGAGGATGGCATAAAGCATTTAGACTATATGATTGCATCATTCCATGAACCAGTTTTCAAACCTAAATCAAAAGAAGAAAATACTATGGCAATTTTAAATGTTATGGATAAATATGAAAAAGTTGAGATATTAGGTCATCTTGGAAATCCTAACTATGCTCTTGACTATGAGGCAATTATAAAAAAAGCAAAAGAAAAAAATATAATGGTTGAAATAAATAATAGTTCTCTATCTGGGTCATCAAGAGTTGGAAGTGATGTTAACTGCGAAAGAATAGCTCTTCTTTGTAAAGAGTACGGAACAAAGGTAATTCTAACATCTGATGCTCATATAAATAGTAAAATAGGTGATTTTAATAAAGGTATAGAATTATTTAAAAAAATAGATATGCCTGAAGATCTTATTATGAATGAACCTGATAAATTAATTAATCACCTAAAATCTAAAGGTAGATTAACAGATTTATAAAATTATATTCTGTGATATAGAAAATTTAATGATATTGTTAAATTAGGTTAGATTTCTTTTTTATAAATTGTATAAATTTTATTAACCTCCATAAATATAGTTATATTATATAACTACTATTTAGGAGGTTTTTATATCGAGAATAATTTCTTTAAAATACTTTATCTTAATAAAAAAGTTGCTAAAAAAATACTAGAGTAATTATGTTTTTTAATTTAATTGCTAATGTAATATATTATTTAGCCATATTGTGCTGAATAATTTTAATTTATATTTATATTTGTATTTTTGCCAAAATCCTAATTTAATTAGTAATAATTAATTCTATTCTATATTAACTCTTAACTATTTGATTTGTAGCTATATAAAACTGTTATATTAAATTGTTGTTAACAACAACTTAATATAACAGTTTTATATATAATTAATTAGTATATATTATAACTTTAAAATAAACTTATGTTGATTTTAATTTATTAGATAATAAAATTTAAAATTACTATAAATTTATCCATTATAAAAAGACCACTTTTAATATAAAAAAATGGTCAACCCTTAAATTTTCTATAAAACCCTTTTTTAACTTATTATGTATAAACTTTACAAATATCTTTTTATAAGCTTCTATACTGACAACATCTTTGATTTTATATTTCTCCAAGAAATATATGTATTTATTTCTGGCTTTAAAGAAAATTCTCCTTTTATTTTTTCACTCAAAAATATATTATTTTTATATTCAAATAATCTTAAACTTAAGTAATGGTCTAAATATTTAGTTGCTACTCCTCTAAATTTATTAAGCCATTTTTTTGCCTTAATTGAATATTGTATATCAATAGTTTTTTCCTTAACTTTTTTAATTTTCACCTTATTTATTTCATTAAATTTTTTAGCAAAACTTTTAAGTCTTCCATCAATAAATCCTTCAACATAAGCTTTTCTATCTAATCTAGGTATAATATTATCCCTTATTTCATAAAACCCTAAATGTTCTCTTGCTGCAATGATTGGTATTATATCTATAGAATCATTTAAAGCATTAACAATTGTAATTTTATCTCTTTTGCTATTTGGGATTTCTCTAGAACCTTTAAAATTTTCAACTACTACCATTTTTGTTAATTCTACATAAGATGTTATTTTCTCAATATAATGCTTACTTTTTATATCATATAAAAAGCGATGTCTCCAAAAAAAGGCTGTTACAATAGTTATATTTAATTCTTTAGCGCATTCTCTTATAGTTAAACCCTTATTTAAAAGTTTAAAATATTCTTTCCATTTATCTTTAAATTTTTTAGAATATCTAAATTGATTATAAATATTGCTAGTAAAGGTTTTTCCACATCCCTCTCCTTTACATTTATATCTTTGATTGCTTCTATACATTCCATATTTAATAAATTTCTTACTTTCACAATATGGACACTTTTTTATTGTAATTCTTTTAGAATTATTATTTTTCCACATTCTGAAATCAAAATCATCTACTATTTTTTTACTAGAATCTCTTATTAATATCTTATAAATATTGTTCATATTATCACCCATTGTAATTATTAACAATGGGTGAAATTTCTAAACATTATAAGCTATTATTCTATTTCTATCCCATAAATACTTCCAGCACGTGTAGCCACTACTATCATATCCTCATATATTGCAGGGGAAGCTTCTATGTTTGCATCTAAAGTTATAGTATTTAGTATCTCTCCAGTATTCCCATCAATTAAAAACATATTTCCTGCTGAATCACATTGAATTATATAACCATTTCCATCTTTATCATAAAAATCAACTGGAGATGACCATAGATAATTATTTAACTTAGTTTTCCATACTATTTCTCCTGTTTCTTTATCAATTGCAACAATAGCTCCACTATTAAATCCATCATATCTTGCAAGTGAGAAGATTACTAAATCAGATATGTTATTTTTTCCTATAACATTAGTTGCTAACACTCCTCCATTAGTTGCATCTGCACCAACCACAGATTCACAATCAAATTCATTTTTCCATATTACTTCGCCAGTTAATCCATTTAATTTTCTGACTGTTGATATTCCACTTGTTCCTTGATGATCTACTTCATCTCCAACGTATAAATATGGAGTTCCTTCCTCATCTTCAATTGTTATAGTTGCATCTATATCATCTAACCCTTCTATAACCCACATTGGTTCCATTTTTCTTAAGTCTATACAATGAATATCTCCATTATTATCTGCAAAATATAATAAATTAGCATAGGCTGCTACGCTATTTTCTATTCCTAATCTACCATAACTCTCACCAGTATAATATCTATATTTTAAAGTTTCTGGATTTATTGATATAGTATTATTTTCTTTATCATAATTAGTATTTAACTTCATTATATATAAAATCCCATTTTCTCCTGCTTCAATAATTATATCTTTTTCTGTATGTATTAAGGCCGAAGAATCAAAAGCAGGCCATCCTCTATATGCTGTTTCATCATAACCATTGATTTCATATAAACTACTTCCATCAATTAAGCTATAAATATTAAATCCAGTTATACCACTTTCATTAATCCCTTCTCCTACATATAACATTGGAATCTCTCTTGAGTCTATTGATAGACTTCCCTTTATTGGATTTCCTACATTAATAGTATTTCTACTTAGATTTCCAGTTTGTAAATCTAAGAAGTATATCTTTCCATCTAATGATGCATATATTACTTCAGTAAAATTCTCTTGATTTTTAAATTCATCATATATATTCATAGAACTTTTTATATCTTCATTCCATTTAATTATTGCTGGTTGGCCTGTCCATCCAGCGCCTCCCCCCCATGAACTAAATGATGTAGTAGTTTTCCATTTAACACTTAATTCTTTCTTAGATATTTTACTAATTCCATATGATGCTGAATTTCTAAAATTATTACCTCTAAAAGTGGTTATCCCCTCCATATCTGTATATTTATCTGTGAATAGAATATCTGAGCAAATATTCTTATCTCCTATAACTTCATAATTATAATTAATATTAATATTTGGAGTTAAATCTATTGCTTTAATTTCTCTTTTTATTTCTTCTATATCTTCCTGTATAACTTCTTCACTTTCCACTACCTCCATTTCTTCTACATTGGTTGCTATGTCAATATTTTTCTTTGAATTTTCTTCTATAATGCTACAAGATAGCAAACTTATTGTCATTCCCATTAATATAAGTATTTTTACCTTTTTTCCCATAATAAAATCCCTTTTCTATTTTTTAAATTAAATTTATATATCTAAATATGTAGTTAAATTTATGAGAATGACAAAAATCACCTAATATAATAAAATTATATCAATTCGCCTCTATTATGTAAATATTATGAATATTTTATATTTTTTACAAATATCAAATTGTATATTTCTTTGTATCTAAAAAAGAGTTAATGTTTATTTATAAAACACTAACTCTTTAATATACTTAACCTATTTTATTAAAAATTATATTGATTTACTTTTATTATATTAAATATAATCCTAATAATTTTATTGTATTTTCAAGTGCTTTTACATGCGTTCTCTCCATACCATGAGAAGCATGAACACCTGGTGGTGTAATGTACAAGAACACAACATCTTTATAGCACTATATATCATATGCTTCATCTATAACAAAATTAGTATTATATGCTTCATCAAAGCAACTAAACCTAATAGACTTAATCTCAGTTTTTTCTCTGAATGTTATTAAATCGGTTCTGTTGACTAATTCTATTTTAGATATTAACTTTTCAATTTCTTCTAAGTTATTTTCTTTGATTAACTTTCTAATATTTTTCATATCATTCTTATAAGTTATCTTAAGCCTTCTGAGTTGGTTCAAATGTGAGTGCATATCATTTAGTATAGATATTTTTTCTTCCAAATCCTGAAGCTCCTGAGCTATTTCTGATTGCTTTCTCTTAAGCATATCCTTAGGAAGTTCACCATCCAAGAATAAATCCATCAACTTACTCTCTTTTCTTTTTAACTCTTCCTTTCTAATTTCTAAGTTACTTAAGTTGTCAACATTAACTTCTCTGATTTCATTATTGAGCCTAAACTCTAGATTTTTTTCTAGATTATCAATGTTATTTTCTAACCAAGGAATTATTGTTTTTGTATTGAATTGATTAGCTCCACATCCTTTAGTTCTTCCTTCTACAGTAGTATTTCCACAACACAATTCCTTATTGCTTCTCTTGTAGTGCATATTGTATCCACAAACACATTTTACTTTTCCAGTTAGATTTCTCACTTCAATTCTCCTTCCTTTTCCATTATCACTATTACACCTACCTAATCTTATTCTTTGCACTTCTTCAAAAGCTTCTTCAGAAATGATTGGAGTAATAAATGGACTCTTTACATAAATAGGATTATCACTTTTTAAGTTATACCCCATATAACCCTTATATTTAACATTTTTCAACATCTGCAATATAGTTGTAGGTGATAACTTATACTTTTTTCCTAGTGCTCTTGTAGCCATTCCTGATAAGTAATCTTTAAAGATAGCCTTAACCATTAAACTCTCTGTTGGATGTGGTACTAGGTAACCATTACCATCTTCTCTTTTCTCATAAGTATATCCCCAAATTTTATTACTTCCTAAAACATATCCAGTGGCTATCTTTCTTTGCATCCCTGACTTAACTTTACTAGATACACCTCTAAGATATTCTTCTTCTACAACTAAGTACATATTTAAAGTTAAAAATATATCTGAATCAGTTGAATACTTATTGAGGTCTATGAAATACACTTTAACATTATTTTTATGTAAAGCATCAATTATTAATCTTGCATCAACAATAGACCTACTAAATCTTGATACATTGGCAACTATAATACATTCTATATCTGTCTTATTCTCTATGAAATAGTTATTTCCTTCTTTTCTTATTCCACAATAAGATAGCATTTCTAAGAAGCTCTCTCTTTTATCTACTGAGCTCCCTGAAGCTCTATCACTATAGATTCTCTCTATATCAAATTTATCATCTTTGTAAAGTTGTTGTTGCAAATATGAATTTGTTGAAAGTTCATCCATTGTTGATACTCTTGCGTACAAAACACTTTTCATTCTCTCCATCTAATCACCTCATTTGTTTATATGTACACATTATATCAAAAATAATGAATAAAATCTACTTTTTAATTAGGTGAACACTAGGTAAATACTTGCTTTACATCAAATGACTTTAAGTGAAATTATATTTATTTATTAATTGCAAAATTTATAAAATCTGATATAATCAATATGAAATCATTTTGACTTCCTTTCAAAATGGTTTGTTTTCTGTTTTCTGTTTTGTGTGTGAGCTTAGATTTTTTGTCTAAGTTCTTTTGTTTTATGTAATACTCAATAGACAACAAAATAAATATAAAAAATAAAGGATATATAACTCTAAAGTCATATATCCCTCAATGATTAATAAGCTAATCCAGCTAATCTACTATTTCTCTTATTGATTCCATTTATTTCACTACTCATGAATTTTGCAGTTCCCTTTGCTATGGCTCTACCATCTAAAGTAATAGTATTATCTACTTGAACAGTTCTTTCTGCCATTAATACTTCTAACATTTGCATCAATAAGGTGTTTTGATTCTTTAACTCATTAATCATTTCAACATTGTTACTTTCAGCTTTTATGCTAGATGTTGAAGCTACTGTTGATGGTTGATACATTCTTCCACCATAGACCATATCTCTAGTTAATGATTGCATACTAGCTACACTAGCCATAGCATCCAATGGAGCTACTAGAGCTTTAGCTTCATTAGTTCTAATTGTCCTATTGATAGTAACTGAACCACTGACACTTCTATTCAAAGTGCTAATGACACTATTCCAATCTGAAATTATTCTACTCCTTGCACTTGATACACTATTAGCTATATTACTAACATATGAACCTATTCTTGATTGAGCACTAGAGAAAGCTTTAACTAAATCTTGTGACTTACTTATAATTTCATCCAGTTTACTCTTTGATTGAGTTGACATTTCTGTCATAGCAGTAACTGAAGCATTTTTCATATCATCCATAGATTTAGTTATAAGTGTAGTTGATGTTTTAAGATTCTTCTCAACCTCAGGAGCTATTTTCCCTGATTCATCAATCATACTACTTGCAACACTACTCATACCACTTGAAGCATCAATAGCCATACCAGCAGTAGCATTATTGATAGCACTTTGAGCATTAGCCATATTAGTAGATACTGCTCCAGCTCCTTCACTCGTCTTAACATCCATCTGACTTCTTACTGTTTCCATAGCAGAACTAATTGAACTTGCCATTTCTTCAGTATTTAATCTACCACTATTCTTTATTTGTTCAAAATTAGTATTAAGTATAGGAATTATTTCATCTACACTCATTCCAGCTTTAATACCATCAAACATATATCTAGTAGTATCATTCATGTTGGTTAATGCTAATAATTGATTACTATTCATAGTAGTTAAACTATTAGCTAAAGCAGTAGAAGCTTCTTGATACTTTCCATCCATTATTAATGGTACTTGTTGCATTGCTAAATCTAATGATTGATTCATCATAGTTAACTCTGTATCTTGAAGATTTCTTAAGTGTTGCATACCTCTAGTGGTTGATAAAGCTATCTTTGACATACCTTCCTCAACTGTTAATAGTTGTCTAGCTTCATATCTTTCCCAAGCTTGTTGCATGGTATCTCCACCAGCACCATCAAGCATTGCAGCGACTAAATCAAACAATAACATTATTCCATTTATAACAGAACCAAAATTTAATTGTAAAACTCCTGAAATAAATTCACATACTCCACCAACAACAGTACCTAATCCCTCAAACTTTTCTTGAAGTTTAAGTATTAAACCTTCATTTTCACCTATTGCTCCAGCAAGAGCTACTAAAGCTCCTATTAGTACATAAGGATTACTCATTAAACCAGCTAAACTAGAGAAAGTACCACTCATTCCCCCCATTTTTGTTATAGCTCCACCTATAGCTCCAGTAACACCACCAAATAATCCTATAAGAGTTGAAGCCATCCCTAATAACGGAGATATACAAGCTACTGCAACTGCTCCCCATGCTATCCAATCTTGTTCACTATCTGATAAGTTACTAAACCATTCAGTAAACTTTTCAACTAATTCAGTTGCTTTTTCTAGTATTGGAACAAGAACTTTTTCTCCAAATGGTTCTAATGCAGTTTTCAGCTCATTCCAAGCTCCAAGCATTTGACCACTAACCCCATCTTCAACGTTATCTGACATTTCTTTCATAGTGCCATCAACATTTACTAATTCTGAACCATAGTCACCTAAAGTAGTAAGTAAAGTAGAACCTACATCTTCCCATTTAGTACCGAATAGTGCTACTGCATATTCATTTTGCTTAGTCTTATCTTCCATACCTGATAGAGCTTGAACTACTTTTAAAGTTGCTTCTTTAGCAGAATCCCCACCTTTATTAACTGCATCTGTAACTTCTTTCGCACTTAATCCAATGCCTTCTAAAGCTTTTGCTTGAGAATCTCCAACTTCTTGAAGGTTTATTCCAAGCTCCTTTATACCATCAGCAAGATAATCTAGTTGGAAAACACCATCTTTAGTACCCTTTTTAAGTATTGCTAGAAATTCATCAGCACTAAATCCAGCTTCTTTAAATTGAACTCCATACTCATTAAGTGTATCTAAAAATTCCCCTGAGAAATCTAATCCACTTTGAAAACCATCAGCTATTAAATCAAAAGCTTCTTCACCACTAATACCAAATTGCTTTATTAAGCTCATAGCAGTTTTAACTACTTCTTTAGTATCAGTTCCAAAGGTAGAATTTATAGTTACAATACCTTTTGTGAAATCTTCTAATTGTTGCTCATTGAAAGTATCTCCAAATGCTAACTTTAATTCTTTGAGAGTTTCTACTGAATCTTCAAAGCTGAATCCATCATTTGATATTTCTCTTGCCATATCCTTCAACTTTTCAGCTTCTTCAGTTGTAGCACCTAAAGCATTTTTAAAATGAGTTACTGCATTATCTCCTTCGATAAATGCTCCTGTCATTCCACCTACTGCAACTGCTCCAGCTCCTGAAAGTTTATCAGCACCATCTTTTATTCCATCAATTTTATCTTTTAATTTCTCAGCACTTTCACTAGCATCTTTAAAACCTTTGGTTAGCTTATCAATATTAAATCCTTTATCAATTTGTCTAAGCTCTTTACTTAAAGATTCTACATCATTTTCAGTAGCAGTAATCTTGTTTCCAAGAGTAGCCATTTGATTCTCTAAACCTTTTGCTTTAGCTTCAGCATTACTCATAGACTTATTGAAATTCTTATACTTAGCTTCTAGACTCTGAATCACTTTAGATTGTTTCTCTAATTCTTCTGCAGTAGTATTACCACTAGCTTTCATTTCATCTAGCTTCTTCTTAGCTTCTTCTATCTTTTGTGGTAGAGAATCATACTCTTCTTTAAGCTTCTTGATATTCTCCCTTTGTTCTTTATGTGCTTCTTCCAAAGCAACCATTTTCTTATTGTAGCTTTCTAGCGTATCTTGTCCAGCCTTTATAGCTTTTGAATAATCATCTATTCCTTTTTCTGATAAATTTAAAGCTTTCTTTGCCTGATTAAAGGCAGTTTCCATTTGCTTTGTACTTCTATTAACTTCTTGTAAACTTTTATCAAACTGTCCAGTGTCTAAACCAAGACTTACCAATAACTCTGCTACTGTTTCTTGACTTCTAGCCATAATATCGTTCCTTTCTTAATCTTAATTTCTACTAAAAAAAAATAAGGTAGATGAAGCACATTAACACTTTCACCTACCTTACTTAGTTAAAAAATCATTTCGTCAATATATACTTCCTTGACTTTTTCTTCTTTCTTCTCTTCTAATCCATTTACTTTCTTGTAAATGTCATATTGCTCAAATAGAATCTTTGGAGTTGACTCCCAAAACAAAACTTCACTTCTGTTAAGTAAGCTAACCCAAATATACTCCATAAAGCTCCAGTTCCAATCTTCTTCTAAATCAATTACTTCTTCTTTGTTACTTTTTTTTTATCAGTAGGCATTGATTCAGTTAGAAGTTGTCCTAAATTTTCAAAAGCTGAGAATAATTCCATAATAGATAATTCATCTATTACTTCTCTTTCAAAATCTTCATGTCTAACTTTTATTCCTTGATATAATATTTCACCAATTATTTCTAAGTCCATTGCTTGAACACCATTCATTACTTGTGGCATTGTCAATCCTAGTTCTTTACATATATTTTTCATAACTTTAAAATTAAAAGCCATGTTATATTCTTTTTCATTTAATAGAATCTTTTTCATAACTAAGTTCTCCTTTATTCTACATATTGTAATTTTGAAAAGTAGAAGCTCCTTCCAAAGAAATTTCCATCTTTTAAATCCTTTTCTGATAATCTTATGAAGTTATTACTCTTCATAATTCTTTTTAGCTCTCTAATCTTTTCTCCAATTCCTATAGCTTCTTCTGCATTGTACCAAAGGGTTATAGCTACTCTAGTAACTTCTGCAGTAGCATCATCATCTTCATAGAAGCTATCATCTACACCAGTAGTACCAAAAATAATATAAATACTATCATTATTTTCTTCTGCTTCCATGAAATAAATTGGAACATTTAAAGGAGCAAGAGCTGATAGAATTTGTTCGTTAATCATAGTAACTACTCCTTTAATCCTTTTGCTATTGTTTCTTTAATTGCATCAAGAGAATTATCTATACCTTTTTGATAAGCTTCATCCATCCAAAACGTACCAAGTTTTCCCCTACTTCCATAATGTTGATAGTAACCATATCTTTGAACTTCTTCAGAAGCGTTCATAGTTCCTATATCAATTTTCTTAGTACCTTTTTTAGTTTTAACTTTAGATTTTTCTAAAGAATCTCTAAGCTTACCAGTATCTTTAGGAGCTTGTGCTTTTTGAGCTTTAAGCATTTCATCAGCACCAGCATTTAAACTATCTCTAGTAACTTTATTTGCTACTTTTTTCTCTAGTGAAGCAAGTTTCTTTTTTAACTGGCTCATATCAAAATCTAAACTCATTCAGCCACTTCCTCACATAGTAGCTCCATACATGGATTTCCAAATTCTCTTTGAATATTTCTAATGTTGTAAGCCTTATCGTTGAAGAAAACATAATCTTTTTCAGTTATATCTTCTTTATTTCTACAAACTAACTTAATCAAAGTTAACTCTCTATTACTATTAGCTAATGTTACTTCTTTTTCTCTACTTGAATTAGTAAATAATCCAGCTTTAAGAGAATAAATTTTCTCATACTGAGCTACTTGTATTCCCATATTATTAGTTATCATTTTCTTTCTAAAAATATGGATAGTCTTTCTAAACTGTCCTATTTCATACTTCATTTTTCTCACCTTCTTATAACAAATTTCTTCTGTGTGAGTTTAAAATAGTTGTTATAATAGGGTTCTCTTTTAACTGCCCTGAAGTCATACCATTTCTGAAATCATAATTCATACTGCATAGTAATAGTAAAGCAGTAGTAATATCTTTATAATTACTTAGCTCTTCTACAGTTAATCCAGTTCTAGTAGTTGCATATGCTATAGCAGATGGTATAACAATACTTTTTAGATATACATCATCTTCATCATCTTCTATTCTTAAGAATTGTTTAACAAGCTCAATATCTAATAATTGATTAGCATCAAATTCTCTTGCTTTAGTTTCTGATTGATTCTCTTTATCTACAATCTCTTTAAATCTCTTTGATAAACTCATACTATCTACCTCATTATAAAAAGGAGATAGAAAGCTCTATCCCCAAATTCATTATTTTACTTTCTTTGCTAATGTCATAGCTGGAGTAAACTCAGTTTGAACTGCAGTGAACCACTTACTAGTGAACTCTTCTGCACCTTCATCAGTTGAGTTTGCTCTAGCAGATACTTTACCATTTGATATTAATGGCATAAATACTCCAGTTAAAGTAACATTTGAAGATTCTATAGATTCTTCTTTACCTTGATAAGTTGCTTCATTTCTACTTAATACACCTTTGTATAATGTTACATATTGGAATCCACCTTTAGAAAGTGGTGCTCTGAACATAATTGCATATTCTGAAGCTACTGCATCACTACTTTGAGTGAATACACCATTTTCATAAGAGTTTCCTGAAATCATTGCTTCTATTTCATGTGATAAGTAACCTAATTCCATAGTTACTTCTTTACCTGAAAACGCTGGTATTACTTGTTCTACCACATCATCTGAGTAGAAAGTAACATTTTCAGTATTATCTGCTATCTCAATAGATATTAATGATGGTACTTTTACTGGAGAAGCATAAGTAGTACCTTCTAAGTTGTCTTGTGTTATTTTTGCTATGTGTAAATCTCTTACACCGATTATTCTAGACATAATCTAATTACCTCTTTCTTGTTAATATTTTTTTGAATAATAAAAGAGAGCTACATTATGTAACTCTCTAACCTAGTTTTTTTAGTTTTAACTATTTCTTAGCTCTTGAATTTAAAGCCATAGCAACATTACCAATAGCTATAGCTTCTTCTACAGTTGTAACTGCATCTAGTCTTACATCTGCTCTAAATGCTACTGTTCCTGATAAGAAACCTATAGAATCATCTCTCTTAATGTTGATGTTGTGTCTTAAACCAACAGTTATAGCTTTGTTTAAATTAACGAACATTGGTTTAGTAACATTTTCATCAACTATAACTTCACAACCCATGATAGTCATTACTGGCTTATCAGCGTAAGTTCTAACCATTAAAGGTTGTCCGTTAGCATCTTTTAGTTTTGCTATTTGTACTTCCATTTCAGGACTAATAACCCATACTGCTCCATTTCTGTAAGCTGGTTTGATTCCATAATACATATCAATTAAAGCATCTGCATCTATAGCTGAAATTTCTACTGTTTTAGCTCCTTCAGCACCCTCTAATTTCTTAGCTACTATTTCATTTAAAGTTAATCCTAAACCTTCAACCATTTGTTTTTGGATTTCACCTTCTAAATCAAATCCAGCATCTTCAAGACACTCTTCTGATACAACACAAACTAGTCCATATTTATCAGCTTTTAAAACTTTTTCTTCAAATGTAGCTTGTGCCTTAGTATATTCTGCTAATTCTGCAACTTTAACGAACTTTGGTAACTTAGTTCCTTGTACTGTTAATGCTGAAGTTGAAGTAGTGTTTATTTTATTTGCTCTTTCAAATAATGGAGATACATCTGCAACTTTATCAATTACTCCACCTAAAAATTCAACCTTTTCAGTACCAATGTTAGCATTAGTAACTTCTCCAGCTCTAACTTCTAATTCTTTTCCTTCTACTAATAAGTTTCTTAATTCTACCATGTTATTTTTACCTCTTTCTTCTACTTTTTTATTTTGTAATTTGTTATCAATAGCTCTGATTTCTTTTTGTAATTGAACTATCTTTGATTGTTCTTCTTCGTTGAAGCTTCTATTTTCAACTTCTGAACTGTTTAAAATATCTTCAAGCTCTGTAAGTAACAGTGCTTTCTTTTCAAACATTGCTTTTGTATTCATAGCAACCTCCTAATTTTTCTCAAATAAAAAACACCTAGCCTTTTATTGACTAAGTGTTTTACATCTTTGCTTTATGAATATCTATGAAAAGTTTTAACTTCTCTTTAAATTCATCATTATTTAATTCTTCAACTACTTCTTTAATCTCTTCATCTAAGACTTCTGCATCAACATCTTCTGAAGTAACCTTTTCTTCTTCAGTTGGTTCAACTTCATTTACAGTATCAACTTCATTCTTATCTTCAAGATTTTTTTCTATAGTTGTTTCTTCTTCAGATATTTCAGTTTCTTCAACTTCAATATCTTCTAATTGAGCCATAATCTCTTTTTCTTTTTCTTGTAAATCAGCTATTGCTTCTCTAATCTTAGTTAATTCATCTTCATAACTTCTTGATTCACAAAGAGAACCTACATAAGCTGGATTCTTCACAAGAGATACTTCTAGAAGCTCTATTGCATCAACAAATCTTCTATCTAGCTTAGAGTTAATACACTCAACTCTTTCTCTTAGAACTTTAAATCCAAAACTACAAGAGTTGATAATTCCAGCTTTAATCTTTTGATATAATGATTCATCTTTAATAGTGGCTTCAAATCTTAACCCTATATTATCTTCCTTAAGAGTTAAATCTCCTAAAGATGTAGATGCAAGTTTTTCATCCCAATTATGTTCTAGTAATAATGGTATTTCTTCAGCTCTTTCTAAAGCATCTTCAAATACACCACTAGTCATAATTTCCTTGAAATACTTACCATTCTTTTTATTGTATAAGGTTTCAGATTCTCTATTGGTTACATTGATATAACCACCTATTTTATATGAGCCATCTTCATTATTTTGAAGCTCCATATCTTTTATTCTGTACTCAGTATTAATAATACTCACCCCCTACTCCTGAAGAGTTTCAGATGATTTAGTACCATCTTCTATATTTCCATCTAGGTCAACAGTTTTTCCTAGATTTAATATCATTGAATTTCCATTCGATACATTGAATAGAACATCAGATAAGTTCATCTTTAATACATTATCAAGGTTTGGTATTCTTGGTAGATTTTCTAATTCTCTTACTGTGTTAATATCCATGATATTATTCTTAAGAGCTACTTCGTAACCTTCCATCCTATCCTTCATTGAAGCATCTTTGCTAATCTCTGTTAGGTCAAATGCAAAGAACATTGAATCTTTTTCAGTTTCCAATAAAAGCACTCTATTGTATTCTTCTATAATCTTATCCAATAGTGGTATCAACTTTGCTCTTATAAAGGCTTTCTCCTGTTCTTCACTAGCAGTACCATTTATAAGCTCAATACTTGTACCAAATAATGCACAAATTTGTTTATCTAGTAGATTTTGTTGCTCTACTATTTGATTCTGCTGATTATTTCCACCTACATTTTGAAAATGTAAACCTTGGTTTAATACAAATGATTGCTCTGTACCATTAGAAACGAATTTTCTCCAGCTAGACTTTAGAGCATCAAGTTCTTCTTGTCCTAAAGGTATATCAGATTCTATAATCCCTTTAGGTGCATTAGAGTTTTTAGCTGATACCTTATTGTTATTAAGTATATACATAGCACTTTCAAGTAAAGTCTTGTTCTGATTGATTAATCCACTAAAAGTAACACCATCAGTTGTATTTGCTAAAGTGATAAAATCAAAATCATTATAAGGTTTACCCATTACAGAATATTGAACTGTTTTAAATATAGGCTCGTTATTCCCCATAATCATTACATCACTTGGATTAACATATCTTAATGAGTTAATATTTAAGCCTTTTCTTTCAACAAAAATATGACTTCTACCTTGAATTAAGTAATCCTTAATCATATTGAATTTAGTATTATATGAAGAAATAACTCCACCACAATCATTATTCATTAATCTAGTTCTAACATCACCTTTGATTTCAACTATCTTGCCATCTTCCTTTTTGTAAAGCTTTACTTTTAAAGGTGCAACTCTACCAGCAATATAATTTATATTACTATTAACCATAGGAATTTCTGTTACATTCTTACTAGTAACATATACATTGCTTGTAGCTGAACTACTTAATGATGAACTAAAAATTGAACTATTATCTCTTTTTTCTAATCCAAATAAGCTTCTAATATTTATAATCTCCACCTCCTTCTATAAGTCGTAACTTATAAATTGTTTTCTCTTGTATCTAAGTTCTTTTTCCTCAAGCTGAGTCAGAGCTAATGCAAGACTAATAACCATATCAATCTTTCCATTACTGGATTTCTTTGTTAGATACTTGTCCATATTCTCAGAATATTTACATCTACAGTTTGCAAAGTTATCTAATAATAAACCATTGTCTAAGAAACATATTTCTTTATTTAGTACCTTCTCTTCAAGTAATTTATAAATTGGCGATAATACTTTTGAATGCATTGGAGTATCAATCATTTTCAGTCCTTGAGCTTCAAGTTTTGTAGCACTGCTGATAAAATTCCATCTATCATAAGCAACTCCCATAACTTTACAACCAAATGATTTCTCGATATTAGCTACATAATCCTCAAGTACACTATAATTGATTGTTAAATCACCACAAGCAATGCAATCGCCTTCTTGGATAAACCTACGATAATCACATTTCTCTTTAACTGATTTCTCCATGATTCTACCTTCAGGAATGAAGCACATAGACTTTACATAAACTTTTCCTTTATCAATACAAACTATACTAACACTTGTATTGTCACTTGAGATTGAAGCATCTATTCCAACATATACATTTTTACCCTTGAAGCTAAAATCATTTCTAGGTATTACACATTCCTTTATATAAGAAATAGGAATATAGCTTTCTACCTTTGCAGATGGTAATCTTTCATTCAAAATTTTTATCCTGAACTCTCTCATTTTTGAAGGTATCTCTATTGCTTTCTGAAACTCACTTCTTAAAAATTCTCTACCATTTTCTAATGTCATTTGAAGTGGTGAAGCCTTAATCCAACAACTTTCATCACTATAATCATCATCAGAATCTAATTCAAATATTAACCCCATTGTCTTTCCATTATCTTCAATTGCTCCATCTAGAACTTTTTTATACCAATCTATCATTTCAAACCAAGCTGATATTTCCATATCATAACTAGTTGAAATATACATAGCTAATCTATTCTCTGTAGACATTTGAGATAGCTTCATAACTCCAATTAATTCTTGGTCAGGTAAACTACCACATTCATCAAAGATAAAAGTTTGTAATAAAAGTCCATTACCATTATTCGCATCACCTGATAGATTCCTACAAGTAGAATCATTTATGGTACAAATAATCTTATCTCTTTGAATTTTAAAATACTTACCAATCTTAGGACTATTTCTAAGTATCTTTTCCATATCAGCTTTTATAAGAGAAGTAATATCCCTCGTTAATCCACAAATTGCATTTTGTGAGAATTGCGAACTTCTAAGCATAATTAGAATTTCTATAATACTACACAAAACGCTTTTGCTACTCTTACGCCCCAGTTGTAAATATATTTCTTCTATCATTTTTTGTTTAATTGAAGAATCTTTATTTAACCAAAGGAAGGTATTTTCTATAACCATCATCTGATAACCAGTTGCATATTCTATAAATGGTTTTCCAGCATAAAATCCAGTACCAAAGTTTATAAAATGTAATAATCCATAAATTATATCCTTCTCTTTCTTACTGCAGTAATATTGAAAGTCATCTTTATGTTGTAGATTCTCCAATCTATTAATATACTTTTTTGCTTCAAGCTTTACCCATTTATTAGCTACAAATCTACCTTCTACAACATCTTTTGCCCATCTGTAACCAATAAGTTCATCATAATTAGTTATCATTAACATTTTTATGAATCACCTCTAAGTAACTTTAAAATTTCATCTTCTTCTTTTGCTGAAGCTTCAGCCATAATCTTAGATAACATCATTCTACTTTGTGGGGATAAACAAAGCTCTTTCTCACACTTTGAATAAATAGCTTCATAATCTTTTAGTACATTAACTGCTGGATTCTTCTGTAAACTTCCATCAGGCTTTTCATATACTAATCCATACTTTCTAATTAATACTCTTGCTTGTCTAATGTTTACAACTGCATTAGCACAAATCTTTATTCTCTCAATATCCAAGTTGGTCAATAAATCAAGCTCTCTCATTTCTTCAACTATGAACATATAAACTTCTTGTTCACTTTTCACTATATCCATTGGACATTCATAAACTTTATCTGAAGCAGTTTTTACTTTTTCCTCAGCTTCTAAACGTGCTTCTTTTTCTTCTTTAGTTAAATTCTTGCTCATTAAAGCAACTGGTTTACTTGCTTTTGGAATAGTAACCAACTCCTTTCTTTAGTTTAAATATTTCCATACCAATTTTTTATCGTTAAGTTTTCCAGCACTCTTTCTAACATTTCTACAACACTGTCTAATACCACTTGGATTAATATTGTAAAACTCACCAGCTTCTATAGTAGAGTTAAAAACTTGTCCAGTTATAACACAAACTACTTTTTTACATCCACAATTAAACTCTTTTCTATGACTCTTAGTGTTATACGGCGAATTATTCTATACCATAAAAGTCAGATTAAATTATCTTAATTA
>OOCW01000817.1_pt1 | contig 26577 bp, 25 predicted proteins | sample 1671201 | NCBI WGS metagenome assembly OOCW01 (sample SAMN06348132, study PRJEB24527) | human gut metagenome | biome: human gut; feature: ankylosing spondylitis patient; material: feces | host: Homo sapiens | place: China | collected 2015-10
GTGAAGATGGGTATATCTCTCGAATCACCCAACCTAATAAAATTAATACAACCACTTTTGAGAGTAAAATTAATTTAATGGGTGAAGCCTCATCTCAAAAAACAAAAATCACAGTAGAGATTTATAATACAAAGACAGTTGTTAAAGCTGATAAAATGGAAACAGTATTTAAGTCAGAACCTACTAATACTTACAAATTAGGAGAAGTAGGGGCAACTTGTACATTCAGCCAGCTTTTAGATTTAGCAGAAGGCGAGAATAAAGTAGTAATAAAATATGTTAATGCTGCTGGTAAAGTAGATGATGAAATGACATTTTATATTACACGTGAATCAGAACAAAATAAACAACAACTTAAAAATTACGTTGTTTTTAATAGCATAAAAATATCTTAATAAATAAGGTGAAACAATGAGAAAAACCATATTTAAAATTGCTATCTTAGGTTCGCTCATTGTAGGATGCATATGGCAAACAACAATACTATGGCTTGGCGATCTGTCAAGCCATAATTTTTTACAACAAAGTACCAATATGCATCATATAATAGTAGAGCCTAAGGCAATATGGGTAAACAAAGGTACATTAGCTTACAACATACAAGAAGTTGTACAAAATGAATATGAGACAAGATTAACAGACGAATTAGTAGGACAGCTTGAGAGACAGAAGATTAAGCTAGAAGTGGAAGAAAAATTAAGCTTTGATGACGTATTTAGTAAACAAGGTATTATTTACGAATATGGGACATATCTTACTTTGGACGAGATTATGGGAATGGAAGTTACGAAAGAGACTGGGAATATAGAGATTAATAATATTTTAGTAGATATTGCCGACTATAATGAACATAAGACATACCTTTATTTAATAGGCAAAGAAGATAGACCTATTTATAAATTAACACTACCTAGTAAACTGGAAACACACTATAAGATTTTACAAAATGTAAATCTAGATAATAACAAAATTAAATATCAACCAAGTGTGACATGGATTAAGAAAGAGTATATTAAAGGTAATATATTTTTACCAATTATTAGTAAAGATGAGCCTATGATTTACGATATACTTACTATTACTAATAATGTAAAACAAGATACATTAGAAGCAACTAAAAATAGACTTTTTAATTACGTTAATGGATTTTTTACTAATCCACTTGTTAAAGAAGTAGAAGCTGCTGAAGATGGAAGTATCATTTATCGTGAAGGTCAAAAAACAAGCGTGAGATATAGCCCATCAGGTATACTTGAATTTAGTATTACAAGTGCTACACAAGCTAATCACCTATCCAAACTAGAAAAAATGATAGCAGTTAATACATTCGTAAATGAATGTAAGGGAATTCCTAAAACAATTAAACAAGGTCTATATCTAAGTAATGTTATTGAACAACAGAGTAAGGGAGAAACGATTTATCAATTTAGTTATCAATATAATGGCATACCGGTATTCTTAACAGATAAAGTCAAAGATATATTAGGTATTAATGCGATGCTAGAAGTTGTTGTTAAGAATAATCAAATTGTAAAAGGGAAATGGCCATTACTAGATATAGAGATAGGGACTGAACATTCTCAGCAAAAAGGTGAACTTACAAAAGACTTCAAGAGTGTTATTGATGAACTGTATAATGGGGAACCAATAAAGGAATTAGCTTGTAGTTACATTGTAGATAACATTGATGAACCAGTTAAGTTTAATTGGATTTTTACATATGATGAACCAAAGATAGATATTAAGGCTGAAAATGAAAATAATACTGATGATAACTTAAAGAATAACACAAATAATAAGGATAGTAGCACACCTAGTTCTATAGAAATTAAAGCAGCAAAGCACAATTTAGCTAAGGAATAGGGGTGAAAAGATGAATGGAAAAAGAATATTAAATGAGCTTATTGGTATCTTTTTAGTTTTAAATATAGCGCTTTTAACATTTAATATTGTCAAGACTATAGATAGATATAGAATAAACACAACACGCATTAATAATGTGACATATGCTTTAGAACAAAAAGAAATTTATTTAGAGACACAGTTACCAAGAAATTTTACACCTAAGTCGCAAGCTAATTTGAGTGATTTCATAGGTAGTAATACAACTGCAGAAAGATATAATATGGTAAGTGCATTATTTGGAGAAAACAGTGGTAAGGTAATTGTCACTAAAGATAGTAGTGCACCTAAGTCGATTATCCATAGATATGGCAGTGAGAGTCTAGTTTTTAATAAGAATACTATAGTATATACGAATACAGATGTTTCTGAGAGCAGTAATAAAGAAATAAGTTTACAAAGTGCAAAGAAGATATGTCGAGATTTTATAAAGCGCTTAAATTACAATAAAAAATTTAATAATGCATATATACAACATAGAAATAATGGAGATAATATAGAAATAACATTTTTTAGAAATTATAAAGGAATACCTGTGTTTGAAGAGTATATTAGATTTGAGCTCATGGGCGAGACAATTCAAAAAGCGACCATAAAAATTGGTAAAATAAGTCAATTAGATAGTGATAGAATTAAGAAAACAATCTATCCAATTGATCTTGTTTTATTTGGGATAGATGATGAATTAGAAATAGAAAAACCTATGTATATCACGGATATTACGCTAGGTTATAAGGCCATTGATGAGAGTAATATTATGCTTTTAGGGACACAACTTATACCAACATATAAAATAGAGATAAGAGGTTTAAAGAATCCTATATATGTGAATGCTTATACTAATAAACGAATAGAATAATATTAATAGAATAAGCTTTTTATTTAAGATGTTTAATGTTATAATACAATGTGGTATAGAGCGTAATGTTTTGTTTAAATAATGATTAAGAGGTGTTCAGGTTGAGCGAGTTGTATATAAATGGTGGTAAACGCCTAGTTGGAGAAGTAACTATTAATGGAGCTAAAAATGCAGCAGTTGCTATTTTACCAGCAGCTCTTTTAGTAGATGGAATAAGTGTAATTGAAAATTTACCATATATAGATGATGTACAAAAATTAAAGAGAGCCATGGAGGATTTAGGTGCCGTAGCTACTTTAGAGGACAAACATACTCTTAAAGTAGATGGTTCAACTTTATTTACACATAGAGCAGTAAATGAATATGTAGGACATATTAGAGCGTCATATTACTTAATTGGGGCTTTATTAGGTCGCTTTAAAAAGGCAGAAGTAGCAATGCCAGGTGGTTGTGATTTTGGTGGTAGACCAATCGATCAACATATCAAAGGCTTTGAAGCACTTGGAGCAAAAGTTGTCGTTGAAGATGGTGTTATCAAAGCACATGCTGAAAAATTAGTAGGTACAGACATTTATTTAGATGTAGTAAGTGTTGGGGCTACTATTAACGTAATGCTTGCAGCAACATTAGCTGAAGGAACAACAACTATTGAAAATGCTGCAAAAGAACCACACGTAGTTGATGTAGCAAACTTCTTAAATATGATGGGTGCTAATATCAAAGGTGCAGGTACAGATGTAATCCGTATTAAAGGTGTTGAACGTTTAAATGGAGGAAGATACTCTACAATTCCAGACCAAATCGAAGCTGGTACTTATATGATGGCAGCAGCGATTACAGGTGGGGATGTATATGTACGTAATATTATTCCAGAACATATGTATTCTGTAAGTTTAAAAATGATGGAGATGGGTATCACTATCGAAGAAGGTGATGACTATATTCGTGTAGTTGCACCGCAAAAATTAAAAGCAACAAATATAAAAACATTACCTCATCCAGGATTCCCTACAGATTTACAGCCTCAAATGGCCACACTTTTAAGTATCGCTGAAGGGACTAGTACAATTATTGAAGGTGTATGGGATAACAGATTCCAATACATTGATGAACTTAAGAAGACAGGTGCAGATATTACAGTAGAAGGGCGCATAGCTACCGTACAAGGCGTATCAGAACTTCACGGCGCAAGTGTAAAAGCAACTGACTTACGTGCAGGTGCAGCTTTAGTATTAGCAGGACTCAGAGCAGCAGATGGTCCAATGATTATTAGCAATGTAAGGTTTATCGATCGTGGTTACGAAGCCCTTGAAGAAAAACTTACAGCACTTGGCGCAGATATCGTTCGTAAAAATTAAATTTATACAAATAAACTTTATTTCTTATAATAAAAAGCTACAAGCAACCAAGTCTTGTAGCTTTTTTGTTATATCCATTCTCATCCAGCAGCCTTACGTGCGACGCAAGAAATCTTGAATGAGATGTTGAAAAAGGGGGCTAGACTAGGCCCCCTCTTTCAACAGAGCCTCATTCCAAGCCCATTTCTCAGGAGTTTTATTTCTCAGGAGGAGTATTTCTAGATACCCATTGGTTGTTTCCCGCACTTTTTGGTGCTTTATCATGGAAATATTTTGTACCTTCAGTACTTTGATATGGGTTTTGTCCTACCCATTGATTATCTGTAGCAGTTTTCTTTGCCTTATCCATTATAGTTCCTCCAATATATAAAAATTATATTTTTAGTATTTCATTATATAAGAAAAAGATACTGGTACAATTTCCTAGTTATTGAAGGTTAATTAGTCACGCAAAAATCCTGTTAGTAGATTGCAGAAATTAGATATAACAGCATGAAATATGTTGTAAAACGGTAAAAGTTGGATTATTATATATAGAGTGAAAAAAACACACACTTGAAACAATTTGGATTTTTGGTAATTATTTCAAGTGGGTGTTTAGAGATGGGAATTATTAAATATAGGGATATAGGGTGAATAAACTAAGTGAAATCAATACATAGGGGCAAAGTGGTATGGCAGAAGGTTTCTTAAAATGCACAATCAAGTAGACTAAGCCAAAGCCGCTAGCAATGATTAAGCTGGAAATATAAAGAAAGCAATTAATAGTTGGACCTAAATATAGTCCAGTGCACATAAATAGTTTAATATCACCTGAACCAATATAATTACCTAGGAATATATTTAATAAAAATAGAAATAGTGAAGGAAATAGAAAACCTAACATATGGGAAATAGGATATTGGGAAAAAGGTATGAAGCATAAGCCAATTAGGGCAAATGGTAGGAGAATTGCATTAGGAATTTTATGATAGCGAAAATCTAAATAGGAAAGTCCTATTAGAAAAAAGAATAAAATATATAGTTTCAAAATAAAATCACCGGCCTATCTATAATCTAGTTAATATACATGCTTGAATACAAGGAGGAGAAAAGTGGAGTTACTATTAGTTGGTGGAAGAATTAATGAATTACCGTATATAAAAGTAGCACATAATAAGCACATAATCAATAAACAGACATTATATACTAGTCAGCTGTTGGAAATTGCATCAGAAAATAATGTTAAGTTTGATAGTATTGCTATTTTAGATCAAGGAATTGATCAGTCATTAGAGGAAGTTAAAGCAGATTTAGAAATGCTTAAAAGGACTTATGATAAGCAGGTATTCGTGCTTACAAATAACTTAGAGCTCAAATTACAACTTAGTAATATACAAGTTCATTTTGTAGAAAAGCTAAGAATATCTCAAGATGAGTATGATAAGTTTTTTGAAAAGATTACATATGAAAGATTTATAGTGAAGGAAAGCAATATAAGAAATGAATTCATACAGGAAAAAGAAAAGCAAGTAACATATACACCACCTGTGAAAGAGGAGAAGAAGGAAAAGCGTTCGCTGTTTAGTAGAGTCTTTTCAAAGAAATCTAAAGAAGTAGAAGAAGAAACTGAAGATAAAAAGTTTAAATATATTAGCCAAGGAATTAGCCGAGTTGTGGGTATAACAGGACATCGTGGAGTAGGGATTACAAGTACAGTAGTTAACTTAGCTTACGAAGCTTCCAAACGCAACTTAAGTACAGTGATTGTGGACTTAGATGTGTATAATCGTACAACTAATATTTATTTTAGTGAATTTATGCGTCAGGCAGAGTTGGATGAGCATATGAACGCTTCTTTGATAAGATGTTTAGCCAAACCACAGGATTATAAGAATTGTGCATGTTATTTAAAAGATAAACTCTGGCTTACAGGGCTTACGTATGATTATGAGGATGATAGGTTATTAAATCAGTTTTATACAGTTAATAAACTTATTAATCTGATTACAGTATTAAGACAGCATTTTAATCTTGTATTATTAGATATTCCATTTGAGATTTTAAAGGATTTTGAGGAGATTATTCCTAATATAGATACTTTCGGACTATGTGTGAATAATAGTCAGTATTCGATTATAACAACTTTAAGAAATATGGGAAATTCTTTAAGCAACGAGAATATAGGTTATCTTAATGCAAAATCAAAGCTTATTATTACAAGATACAATGACCGTGTACAGTATGAGGGAGACTTCTTTACACCTGAGCGTGTAAGCGATTTATTTGCGTCAGATTTATGTGAGCAATTAGAAACTAAGATGCAAGTAGCAGGGTATGTAAGATATGATGTGAGCTTTGATGAACAAATAGAGAGAGATATTCCTATTGTAGAAACTGATAGAGAGTTTAAAGAATATTACTCAAATATATTACTTCGTATTTTAGAAGGAGCAAATTAAGATGAAGTTAAATGTAAAAGCAGTTAAGAATGTGGCACCTAACAAAAACTTAACGAAAAAAGTTGTAGCTGTAGGGGCAAGTATTATTGTAATGATTGGTTCTTATGTCGCTATAGAAAGTGCAGCAGCAGACACTAAAAATACGGTAGGCGTAGTACGTGTAAAAAATAAAGAAGGTCTAGCTATGCAATCATTAATTACTGAGACAGACGTAGAAGTATATAATGTGGTAAAAACAGAATATACAGAGGATATGATTTTAGCAGAAGATATTGATAATGTAATTGGTAAATACACAGCAAACTTTGTGAGAAAAAATAGTATTCTTCATAAAGATGAAGTAGGTGAAGAACGACCTATTACAAATGAGTGGTTATACACATTAGGTGAGGATGAAGAAGTAGTGACTATTCCGTATAATTACTTAAAATGTGGTGGAGACATCTTAGTGCCTGGTGACCGTATTAGAGTTCGTGCAACTTATACAGTAGATGCAGCAACTAGTAATGGTGGTTTTGGAATGAATGGTATCAATTATTCTACCAATAATAAAAATACACGTACGGAAATTGTGTTTGATAGCATAGAAGTGATGGATATGCTGAATTCAGAGAGCCATTCGATTTATGAAGTTTATAAAGAGATTCTAAGATTAGATGAGAAGTCACGCGAAGAAGTTATGAAAAGTAAAGATTTCATAGAAAGCATTTTACCTAAGGCTTTAGTACTTGCAGGAACGAAAGACCAAATTAATCAATATGCTAAATTCAGTAATATGAGCGATGGTGATTTATTAATCACTATTTTAAGTAGGGAAACAAGTAATCCTATTATTGATCAAGTGCCAACACTTCAGAAGGAGGTAGAGTCATGGATCGAGAAGAAAGAAGACTAAGTATCCGTAGCTTTTTTAATCGTATTACGCCAGAAGTTGAAGCAGATTTGGAAAATCAAGCTGGTGATATTCTATACAATGTTATAGGTTTCATATCAGCTAGTGATTTTGCTGATAATGGTAATGTCATTGCTAATGTGGGTGGACTTATAGCAGAAAAGAATCTAAATACATGTATTGTAGACTTCAAAGTTTTTTATCCTACCTTATATAACTATGTAGATGTACTGCCTAATGAAAGAGGAAAAGGATTATTAAGTGTATTAAAAAATGATAAAATCGATATTCGTACACAGATTAATGAGACAAAGTATAAACAGCTTTATTTACTTTCACCAAGTCCATATGATTTGATTGAAGAATATGTGGATTTTAAAATAAGTGATATTGAGAGGCTATTAGAGGAATTAAAGGAAATCTTTGATATTGTGCTTATAGATATTCCAAACAATCCACCATTAGAATTTTGCCTTGCAGCAATGAAATATGTTCATAGAGGTTTTATTACTGTAAGTGAGCGTATTGAAAGTATACAAAATGCAACTAAATTACTTGAGTTTGCAAACTCTGTAGGTGTGTCTACAGCCAAATTTACTAATTTGATTTATGTAAATGGATTAGAGCTAAGTTATGATTATGGAGCAATTAAAGAAACAGACTTTAAGATAGCAGCTAAGTTACCAATGGTAAAAGGTGCAATTGAAGAATATTTTAAGGGCAATCTATATGTTAAACATAGTTCAATGCTAGACAAACAGTACTTACAAGGCATACAGCAACTCGTAGAAATGATTACAAACTAGAAGGCAAGGAGCAATACGATGTTAACAAGAGCTCAAATTAGTGAAATGCAGCAAAAAACTATGTATGGTACATATAAAGGAAAGTCTCAAGAAGAGGTAGATGAAAAGATTAAACATAATACCATTAAGTTTCAAGAGGCATTAGAATTTTGTCAGAAATACATTAGTGGGAATGCTACAAATGCTTTTAGAAGGGAAACAGACCCTGGGAAGAAAAGATTAATTACAGAGAAGTATATTAATGAATTTGTTGATACACATAAGCCTATTGTAGAAGGTTATAGGGCATTAGGCGATTTAAAGAAAGCTTTAACTGACGAGATTACCCATTATGGGCCGATTACAGAAGCTATGAATGATCCTACAATTGATGAGATTAGAGCCAATGGACCAGACCAAATCTTCGTTGAAAAAGAAGGAAAAACGATGATTTGGGATAAGAACTTTATAGATCGAGAACATATGGAGCGTATTATTTACAAGCTTATTGGTGTATCTAAGATTAGGCTTACACCTAAAAATCCAATGGTAAATGCCAGAACCATTGAAGGGTATCGTGTCAATGCAACCCATGCAGATATTTCTCCATATGATATGCCGGCCTTTGTAATTCGTAAGTTTACTAAGAAAGATATTAGTCCAGATTTAATGATTCAAAATAAGTCTTTCTCTGTAAATATGTACAAGCTTTTATCGCTTATTCCTAAAGGAGATTTATCTTGGATTACAGTAGGACCTACAGGAAGTGGTAAAACCACATTAAATGAACTTTTAGTAAGACAAATTAGTCCACTTTCTAGAATTATTACGATTGAAAATCCGTCGGAGATGAGATTGGTACGTAGGGAAAATGATAGTCCACATGGGAAAATTATCAATGACGTCTTACAATATGAAACGGTAAGTGATGAGGATGAAGATAGTCCAGCAAACATGGATGAAATTTTAACGAATACCATGCGTCAATCACCACACTGGATAGGACCAGGTGAGCTTAGAAAGCCTAAAGAATTCGCAACAGCATTAAGAGCAGCACAAACAGGACACTATTTCTTTACAACACTTCATGCAGAAGGAGATAAAGAAGCAATTTATCGTTTCTTAACCGCATATTTAATGGAATCTAATGAACCAGCAGAATTAGCTATGCGAAATATTTGTAGTGCTATTAAGTTCGTTATTTACCAAGAAAAATTAGCAGATGGTACAAGAAAGGTTATGTCTATTTCGGAAGTAATAGGATGTAATGGGCTTGAACCTATTGTAAATCCTATTTATAAGTTTGAGTGTGAAGATGTTATTGAGGATGAAAATACACATGAAGTATTAGAAATTATAGGTAAGCATAAACGTGTGGGCGTGTTATCAGAGAGAACAGCACAAATTATGTTGAAGGCAGGGATTAAGAAAAGTCGATTTGAATTTTTACTTAAACCTATTAGCGAAGAAGAGGAAGAGGTGTATATAGAAGATGAACACAACTTCAATGATTAGTATTGGCCTTGGCTTAATGACACTAGTATTTATTGTGTTGTTCTTTGATATTAATTTATTTGAAGGTTTATCTAAGATAATTATAGATATTGGTGAGACATTAACAGATTACATACAAGATCATAATAAAAAAAGATGTATCGAACGTATCAAACGTGAGAAAATCGTACTTGAAAAGGAAAATATATTTACTAAATATAATCGCCTTGTAGAAGGGATTATTAGGGATATGAAATTACCACTTACTCTAGAAAGTTTTACTTCTGTAGTAAGTATTGGATTTGCTGTGAGTATACTTGCTTTAATGTTATTTATGAAGAATGTAACGTTGGCAGTAGTTGTAGCAGTAGCATTATTCATTGCACTTTTAACTTTCTTTGTAATGCAATCTAAGAGTGTTCGTATGGAAAGGTTAGAGCATATTATGGATGCTGAAGATTTGATTTGTCCCTTAGCTAGAGATGGTGTATTGGTGGCAATCAAAAAAGTGATGGAAAATGAAGAATCTATTCATCCAAGCATCAGAGGTTATTTTCAACAGTTCATTGATAACTGTGAGCAAAATGGATACTCTTTTAAACAAGCTATTTTACTTCTTAATAAGCAGTTAGGACCTAAGTTTGATAACTTTACAAAGAAAGCAATTATCTTTGAATATAATGAGCGAAGTGGGATGGCAGATGTTTTCTTAGATATTGTAGATGAAAATGCAGTGTTAAGAGAGATTAATAGTCGTAAAGAAGTAATCTTTAGACAGATGAATCGCAGCTTTTTAATTAAGACCTTCATTATTATACTCTTTTTCTTATATGCCCTAACTGTAGATAAGTTTAAGGCAGCTATGATTGAAAGTGATTTTGGAAAAGTCCTTAATACAGCAATGGTGAGTATAGTATGTATTAGTTTTGCTAGATGTCAGGCATTACAAGGTGATTTGGATTCAGGAGGAGAGAAGTAATGGTATTTTTTAGTGAGTTAATACTTTTTGCTGCTATACTCTATTTAATTAAGGTATTCCTTTATCCTTATTACAGGCCTGTCGGCAATAAACAAAAGAAGCGTATTCGCTCCCATCAGAAGCTTATGCAAAAGAAGAACAGGGATGCCAAGATTAAAGCATTTAAGCAAAGAATAGCCAATCAGTATGGAAGATATTTAATAAGTGAAGCAAAGCGTAGACAGCTTAAAAAGGACTTAGAACGTTTGAATAAAATGGAGAGTCCAGAAGAAATCCGTGTTGAACAGATCTTATATGCTTTGGCTGGAATCATTACATCCATTGTAATATTTAAGGTAAATACAGTAATGGGTTATGTGAGTTGTATTTTTATTCTTTTAGGTTGGCTATATCCTGTAGATGAAATCGAGAAGGCTATTAGTAAAAAGAATAAAAGCATTGCTAAAGATTTCCCAAGCTTTTATAGCATGGTTTACTATCAGTATAGTAAAACAGTTAATATTTATTTGGCAGATGTTATTAGAGACTATTTACCAAATGCCAATCCGTATATGGCGGAGGAATTAGGTTGTATGTTAGATAATATGGAATACGGTGAAGAGTTTGCATTAAAGCAACTTAAAAAACGTGTGCCAATTCATTATATTATTAAGTTCTGCGATATTATGGAGACAAGACTTAAGGGGTATGATAATACTTCTCAGATGGCGTATTTAAAAGAAGAAATAGATCGTTTTAGAATTATGGAGTTGGAGAAAGAGTTACAAAAAAGGCAAGAAGCAAACTCTAGAATTCAAATGATCTTAATCATTGTATTAGGCGTTTATATCTTTATTTACTATTTATATATGATTATTGATGCTATGGAAATGTTCCAGTAAAAGCAAGTGTTACAATATCATTTTTTGTGAGATGACGAAATGTTAATTTTACAAAAATGCTATAAATAAAATTAAAATCAATAGATGATTTATTGGAGGAGAACAAAATGGAAATGATTAAAGAAAAATTACAATTAGTAGGAATTAGATTAAGTGCGGAGCTTAACCGCTTAAAAAATGAAGAGCGTGGTGATATTGGTCTTAAGCAAATTGCCATTACAGTAGGGGTTATTGTAATTGTAGGTATAGCAGTAAGTGGAATTGGCGCAAAGGTACCTGAGATGGTACAAGATGTATTTGATTTCTTCATGACAAAACTTGAAACAATTACAGGTTAATAAAAATGCGTGGTGTAGCAAAAGCTGTTTTGGCTAGTATTTTTATATCTATGTTTTTGCTTATTTTTTCGAGTTTTATTTATTTCTTCCCATGGTATGCCACATTAGTTGTAGAAACATTTAATATTTCTCAAGTGGTAGCTGGTGATAATTATTTGAAGGAATCTTATTATAATGATGCCTTAGATCGTCTAAAAAGTAGACCCTTGTATAGAGATGTGGCCATTCTTGTAGATAAGGAAGGGTATGACAGTGGACGTAGTGCAAGAGGAGTAGACGATGAAAAGGTGTATGAGAACTTAAGTGAAAGTGAAAAACCTTATCGGCAAAGAGGAGAAAGCATAATAGTTACTGTTAAAGCAAAGTATCCATTACATATAAAGATTATGGGTGAGTACCATGAAAGGTTGATAGAAGTAAGTTTTAAAATGAAAACTGTGGGGCTTAAGCACTATAAGGATTTAGACTACTATGATATTTAAAGAGAAAGGTTGAGATTATGAGAGGTATAGCATATATGGTTTTTGCTGTTGTATTCTTTGCTAACTTTATGGAACCCTTACTTGAAGTTATTGAATGCAGTAGGGAAAAAATCATGATTAGTACAGCACTTAACAATGCCTTTCGCGCAGCTAGGGATAGAAGTTTAACAGAAACTAGCATAAGAGATTTAAATGCAGAGGTAGATAAAGAAAAGTTTGTAGACTACTTTGCAGAAACCTTTGCAAGTAATCTAGATTTAGATATAAGCAGTAAAAATGAAGAATACATTATCTTTAACTGTAATGATGGTAGATTTAATAACTTTCGTATAGACTTAGATATTTATAATGATAGCATTTATAGTGCTGCTGATGCCTATGATAAAGAGGCAACAAGGATAGATATTGCCTTAGAAACAGAGTATTTATTTAAAACTAAATTGCTAAAGCAAATTCAAGAGACAACAGATTATGCAATAGAAATGGAAACAACGTATCTTTTGTGGGTGAAGAATTAAAGGAGATAGAAGATATGGAATACATACTTGTAACGGTGAAAATAGGTAAAGGCAAAGACTATGAGCTCAAAATTCCAGCAGAAATTACTGCTGGAGAGCTTGTAGAAATGATTGAAGAAGCATTTAGACTAAATAGTATGACCAAAAGGTCTGTACATGTGGAGCCATTAGGCCGAATTTTAGGAGCTGATGAAGTGCTCATAGAAGAAGGTGTATATAACGGCTCTCAGATTACATTAGTGTAATTTAAGAGGAGAATGTATGAATAATAATATTCAAAATGGTGGACTTGTTTGTAAGTTATATGATGCAATCATCCTTGCAAATATGAACAGTGGTATAGGCATGCATTGGGATCAAGAAAGATACTTGGCTGGCGTGATGCCATGGTTCTTAAATGTAGATGGTGAAACTCTTTATTATAGTGATGGAGCCAAAGGTAATTATATTTGTCAAATGACAGATGAGAGAGAAATCACTTTAGTTGAGGTGCCAGCATACTTAGTACAACAATATAAACAGTATCTCTACTATATTAATGAAGAAGATAGTCAACTCTATCGCTATAGTTTATATGAGCGCCAAATACAAAGTGTTGTTAAGGATACGATAGAAACATTTATATTGGCAGAAGAGCATATATGGTATACCAATGAAAAAGGTATATTTCAGCAGCCATTAGAAGGTGGAATGCCTCAAAGAATATGCAAAAATAGTGCACTTAGACTTGGCTATAGTAATGGTAAAGTATTCTTCATAGATAAGGCATCCTATACCATTAACTATATAGTGATTCAAACAGGTGAAGTAATCACTATCTCAGAAGCTGTAGCAAGTAGTATGAATATATATGGTGACTGTATATTTTATAACAATATGAATGATAAATCACATTTATATCGTTATAGCTTAGAAAGTGAATTTAATATTAAGTTCATTCCAGAACGTGCAAATTATATTCATATTATTGATGAGACAATGTATTACTTTAATGAGGATCAAAAAATTTGGATGCAAGTATCTGTACAAGGCGGGAAGCCAATACAAGTAATGGCAACCAATACAAGTAATTAAACAGTTTTAAAAAAGGATAGGTAAATATGGAGGGGAAAAATAAGAATATATTTAGTAGACCACCACGTTTCTTGCCAGAGATTCCACGAGGTGAGGTAGAAATACCAGCACCACCATCCAATCAAGACAAGCCAGAGATTCAGTGGCTTAGCATTTTTCTGCCACCTTTGGTAATGATTGCAGGGTCTATATTTATGGCAATGAATTCTGGAGGCACCTATGTCATTATTACAGTAGCAACTACTGTAGTAACAATTTTTATATCGCTAGTAAATGCAACAAATCAAATTAAGAAGTATAAGCGTTATATTAAAACACGTAAAACTAAGTATTTACAACTGATTAGTGATTTACGTACAGAGTTTAGTTTAGCTAAAGAACAACAAATAGCAGGAATGAATGAAATCAATCCTTCTCCAAGCACTTGTGTGGAGAGAGTATTAAGAACGGATAGTAAGTTATGGGAAAAAACACCTGCCCATAATGATTTCTTATCTATTCGATTAGGATTAGGAAGTATACCAGCTACACTTCAGCCTAAATATCGTAAGGCTGAGTTAATGTTAGAACCAGATCCACTCCAAGAGGAGCCAGAAAAACTCGCTAAAGAGTTTGAGAAGATTAGTAACTTACCAGTATGCTTAGATTTATTAAACTCTGAAATTAGTGGGATTGCAGGACCACAAAATGAAGTTCAAGAAATGCTAAAAGTTTTAGCACTTCAGATGGTCACAAATCATAGTTATCATGATGTGAAGATCGTACTTTTATTAAAAGAAGAGGAAGTAAAGGCATGGGAGTGGATGAAGCACTTACCACATTTATGGGATGATGATTTTAATATACGTTTCATGATGTGTCCAGGTGCTATGGCACACCAAACATTAGGCATGCTTTATGACCATCTTAAGGAAAGAGATAATAAACAAAGTAACTCAGAACATATGCAATATAGTTACTCACAATTTGTATTTATTGTTTCTGATTCAGGTTTATTAGAAGATGAGCCAATTAGTAAATACTTATATAGTGGTTATAAAAATATTGGTGTGACAACAATTTTCACAGCTGAGCGTAAAGAATATTTGCCAACGAACTGTAAAAGTGTTGTAACACTTCAAGGTAAAGTAGGAACTTATGCAAATAAGGAAACAACTGAACAATTAGCATTTAATGTAGACCAAGTTACAAAAGAAGACTTAGAGAAAGTTGGTAGAAGTTTAGCCCCTATTAGACTTAAGAAATCTGCGGCTAATTTTAGTTTGCCAAAATCAATTACATTACTAGAAACAATGAAAGCTAAATGTGTAGAAGAAGTACCACTTTTAAGCAATTGGTCACAAAATAAAACTTATAATGGCATGGGCGTACCAATTGGTGCACGTGCCGGCGGCGAATTATTTAATTTGGATATGCAAGCTTATGAAACAAGTCATGGGCCTCATGGACTTGTAGCCGGAACAACAGGTTCAGGTAAAAGTGAGCTCTTACAAAGTATTATTATTTCGCTAGCTATTAATTTCCATCCACATGATGTAGTCTTCGTACTGATTGACTATAAAGGTGGTGGAATGGCAGACGTATTTAAAGGAATGCCACATTTAGTTGGAACGATTACTAACTTAGGTGGTAATCAGACTACAAGAGCACTTTTATCGATTAAAAGTGAATTAAAACGTCGTCAAGCTATTTTCTCAGCACATGAAGTAAATAATATTGATAAATATCAGAAGCTTTATCATGCAGGTAAGGCAAAAGAGCCATTACCACATTTAATTATGATTGCCGATGAGTTCGCAGAACTTAAGGCAGAGCAGCCAGATTTCATGAAAGAACTAGTCAGTGCTGCCCGTGTAGGACGAAGCCTTGGGGTGCACTTAATTCTGGCAACCCAAAAACCAGCAGGGGTAGTAGATGATCAAATCTGGAGTAACTCACGTTTTAAAATCTGTTTAAAAGTACAAGATGAGACTGACAGTAAAGATGTTATTAAACGTCCTGATGCAGCAATGATTAAAGAACCGGGACGTGCTTATATACAAGTAGGAAATGATGAAATCTTTGAGATGTTCCAGTCTACCTTCTCAGGTGCAGATTATGATCCAGATGGGCAATCTGGGAAGAAAAGAAATAATAAGAAGCTCTTTAAGGTAGATTTAAACGGCAGAAGTACACAAATCTATCCATTAGAGCAAGAGCATATTGATAAATCAGAAAAAGATTCTCAGCTTAAAGCAATGGTAGAGTATATCACAAAGGTAGCTCAAGACAATGATATTGAGGGACTTAAAGGACCATGGCTCCCACCACTTACAGAGGAATTATATTTAGATGAAGTTATTGATGAAATCAAAACAGATGCTGAGATGCAAAAGCAAGTATGGGCTAGTCAAGAAGAAGGATTAGTGGCAACAGTGGGGATAGAAGATGATCCAAAAGGTCAGATTCAAGCACCATTAACATTAGACTTCGCTTCAGAAGGAAACTTAATGGTATATGGTTCTTCAGGAACTGGTAAAACCACATTTCTAGAAAGTATGATGCTTTCTCTAGCATATCGTTATTCACCAGAGCACTTTAATCTTTATATTATGGATTTTGGTGGAGGAAGTCTTAAGAAATATAGTCGCTTACCACACTGTGGTGGTGTTATAGGACTTGAAGACGAAGAGAAACTTAATCAATTTATGAGATTCATCTTTAGAATCATTGAAGAACGTAAAGAAGCCTTTGAAGATGTAATGGTTTCTAATATACAAGCTTATAATAGAGAATCAAATGTTAAGAAACTGCCACATATCGTTCTTGTCATCGATAATTATTTCGCTTTAAGTGAAACTTATGAAGAAATCGATGAGAAGATGCTAGTACTTTCTCGTGAGGGTAGTAAGTATGGTATTTATGTGGTAGCAACAGCCAATAGTTCCACACTTGTAAGATATAAAATGAGTATTAACTTCAAGATGGCAGTTACAATGCAGCTTACAGATGAAACAGAATATAGCAATATTGTGGGAAGAACAGAAGGCTTAGAGCCAGATAAGGTATTAGGTCGTGGACTTGCTAAAATGCAATATCCAGTAGAGTTTCAAACTGCTCTGCCACAAGTGGCAGGTCACACAACAGTAGAGGCGATTCGCTACTTTGAAAGTTTACAAAATGTAGGTGCAGCAGTACCTATTCCTCAAATGCCAAATAGAATCAATCTATTAAGACTAAATGAAACAGCAAGTAAAGATATTTTACATATAGGACTTAATCATAATGATATGTTACCTGTAAGCTTAGACTTAAGAACAAGCTTAGGAGTAATGGTAGCAGGGGATGTTCAAACAGGTAAGAGTACAACGCTTATTTCATGGACACATGCATTATGGGATAAATTTGGTAAAGAAAATGTGGAAATGTATATAGCAGATTCACAAAACATGGGGCTTTTTGCTTTAACGAATGAAAGCGAATACTATGATTTAACAGGATATGATATAGAAGAAATCGTAGAACGTCTTAGAAACTTAGTGGATGAAAGGCGTGAGGAGCTTAATAGCGCACGTCAACAAGGTGAAGATACAGAAGCTTTATATGATAGTTGGAAACAAGTTTTAATTGTAATAGATAATATTATAGAGTTTGCAGAAGCAGGAGATTATGACTTAAAAGAAACATTGATGGTGATTCTTAAAAAAGCTTATGGTCTTAAAATACTCATCATAGCAGCAGGGGATGAAGCAGAGTATACAAACAACTGGGAAGACCTTGTAAAAGGTGTGAGAGAAATGCAAACTGGTGTACTCCTAGGTAGTATCAAAGAACAAAATCTATTTAATGCAAGAGTGCCATATGGTTACTATGAAAAAGAATTTGCATTAGGCGATGGTTACTTGGTAGTAAAAAATAAATTTGCACCACTTAAATTAGGAGAAATCTAATATCAATTTTTACAAGTCATTATCAATATAGTTATCAAAGATTAGGATAATTATATTGTTAATAATATATGATTAAAAAGGAGAATAGAATTATGGCAACACAGTTTTTATTTAACGCAAATGAAGTAAAAGGTGTAGCAAGTAAATTAAAACAAAAAGCTACAAAATTACAATCAACACAAAGAGAATTAAAAACAACAATTAATAAAGTAAGCAGCTGGTGGGAAGGTGAATCAGAATCAGCATTCATCGAACAATACAATAGATTCGAACCAAGCTTAAAAGAATTAGAAGAATTAGCAAAAGCTATTGCAAAACAACTTGATGATATTGCAAAACTTAAAATGGAAAACGAAGCAAAAAGAGCAAAAATGTTCAAATAAGAAATAAATTAAATTTACATATAAACAGAAGATAAGTAGATATTAGGAGGCTTTAAAATGGCAAATCAATTAAAATTTAATACAAGCGACGCCCTATCAGCGAAAAAAACTATTGAAGCTAAGGCAAAAGAAATCGACAGCACAATGAAAGAAGTTAAATCTTGTATGCAAAGTGTAAGTTCATGGTGGAAAGGTGATGCTGTAACTAAATTCATCGGTCAATATGACAAGATTTCTAAAGATGTAAATAAACTCATTGAATGTGTAAACACAATTGGAAAACAACTTGAAGCACAAGCAAAAGCACAACAAGAAGAAGATGCAGATATCGCTGCAAAATTAAACCAAACAATTAAATAGTTTATATTAGGACTAATAGATAGAGGGAGGGCCAGAACTATTTTAAATAGCTTTGGTCCTTTTCCTTAGAAAAACAGAAGGATATATGAGGAGATTAGAATGCAAAAGAATAGAGTTATAAAAACATTAGTTGTATTATTAGCATTAGTAATAGCAATGCCGATTTTTGCTGCAGGAGTTATTCGTGTTGTAGTAAATGGAGAACGTGTCATGTTCCCGGATGCACAGCCTTATATGGACAGCAATAATCGTGTGCTCATTCCAGTACGTTTTGTAAGTGAAGAATTAGGGGCAAAGGTTAATTGGAATAAAAATACTAAAACAGTAACGATTGTAGATAACAATAACACAGTAGTATTAGTTGTTGGAGAAAAGAAAATGAAGGTAAATGGCGTAACAAAACAACTAGATACAAAAGCGATCATTAAAAATACAAGAACATTTGTACCACTACGTTTTGTAAGTGAAGCATTAGGTGCAACAGTAGAATGGGACAGCAAAGGTAAAAGTGTTTACATCAACAATAATGGGAAACCAATAGTAAAAGAAAAAGTGGTAGAAAGTTTAGGATTCAGTGTTCCTCTTGGAGATAGTAAAGAATGTAAGCAAGATGAAATGGGATATAGTATTACTATGAATTCTATGTTGGAAATATCATTACATAATGCTGCAACGGCTAAAAAAGGTGGTGTTGTACTTTTAGCAACATTAAGTCGTTCTTATAGTACAGGAGATTTTGATAAGCAATGCCAAGAAACAGAAGAGTTACTTAGCCAGAAGTTTAGTAGTAGCACAGTAAAAAATATTATGGCGTATGTTAAGAAAAAAGATCATGTTGATACTAGTGTACCTGAAAAACATTTTTATGAAGGAATCTATGATATTGAAGTAAGTGCAAAATCTAACGGTCCTGCTAATGTTTATGTAATGTATAAGCAATAAGAGGTGGTACATAGTGAGAAAGTTAATAAAGGTAGTTAGTAAAGTAGTAAGTATAGGGTTAATAGCAAGTGGATGTTTTAGTAATCTATATGCTGCAGGAACTGAAGCACTTACAAGTAGCAATGCTTTACAAATTTTAAATAAAGAAATCAATGAGCTATATGGAGTTCCTAATTATTATCATGATGTATCAGGTAATACGCTTAATAAGAAACTTTTTGAAAGAGGTATTCAGGAAGCTACTAAAGATAATGTTATGAATTTCCATATTGCTTATGGAACTGAGAATGGTAGAAATCGTGGCGGTATCATAGAATATTTAGGTTATACACCAGGGAATACAAACGATAGAGATGTTATAGAAAATAGGGAATTTAAATGGGATGCTTGGGGCGGACAGCCTATTCAAAGTATGGATTTAATTAAAAAGCCCTGGGAAAATAGAAGTAGTGCAGGCTTAAAAAGATGTGAAAAGAGCCATTTTGATGGTAAAAATGTTAGTTATACAATGCCAGACGGTACCAAGAAAACCTTAAATGATGCTATTCAAACTGGTCTTAACATTCGTTATGGTGGAAAACAAAGTAAGGAAGTTTGTGAAGAGACTAGTAACCCAACAGCAATCGTATATTCTAATAATGCAAAGCCTAGAAATGGTGGAGATTGGATAGATTATGTTCATATTGTACAGCCACCAACTTATTATTCATGGGGACAAGGCTATATGTATATAGATTCTGGTAAACGTTATCTAGGTGTGTCTATTGCACCATTTTCTCTAGTACAATCAGATTTATGGGCAGAAATTGAGTCAGCTCCTAATATGGCGCGTTATACGTATGAAGTAAATGTAACAGCAGCTATTAAATCAAGCTTTTCAAAAGAACAAACAACGGATTTTGCTTGGAGTGTTATTGGTAAGAAGAGTGGTAAAGCAGTAGAAGGCATTCAGTATACAGGTTATGGTGGCTTAAATACAATTAGCGGAAAATGTAAGATACCAGCTCAAGGTAAAGATGCTACCTTCAATATTAGTTTTAAAATGCCAAACGAACCTGTTGTTGTTAAGTTTACAGTTAATAAGAATACAGGTATCAAGGAATTAACAAAAGATAATAATACAGCTACATATGAAATTGATTTGGAACCTTATGAAATTAGGGAGAAGACTTATAAATTAGATTATGATGAGTTAACAAAACAAATAGAGCATACTTTGGCAGGTGGTAATCATAAAGCGAGTGTGACATTGCCAAAAGGAAGCTGGGTATCTAATTTAACAGGTAAATTAAATGTAAATATAACAAATAAGTCTAAAAATGATAAACAGACATTAGTAGGTGCTAAGGTAAAAGCAGGCACAAATGACCCTGTAGATGAAGCAGCCACTTCTGTAACTAGAAGCCCTATTATAGAAGGAACGATTAAGCGTACAACTACAGGAGATGATCCATTAAATCACAAATACTTAAATGCAGGACTTGTAACAAATCATTTAACATCTGCTTACGATGGAAGTGTTAATAGGACTTATGAATATCATGAGCCACATACAGTTAGTTATACAGACTCAGAAGGAAATACACATTCTAAAAGCTGTAGTGGTTGTAGTGCATATACACGAACAGATGTAGCAACAGGGAAGTTTAAAAGTGGAGAAGATAGGGTAAGTATAAAAACTTATATTTATAATGGTAGAGAATCTATGCCACAGGTAGCAGCAAGAAAGTTCCTTAATGAAGTACAGGCACCTAAAACACTAGAACGTACAATTTATTGGGAAAGTGATAAATATCCAATGCCAGTACAACGCTGGATGGCAAATGTTGATGTAGATGGATCTAAAGATTGGGTACCAGTAGATGGTCAATATAAACGTATATTTAGTCAACAAAATAAGGCAACAGTAACTTGGAATGTAGAAAGTAGTATGAATCAGATTTATGCTACAGACCGCAATAGTGCAAAAAATGGTAGTCAAAATAAGAAAGGATATCCACATGCTGCCCTTGCTACAGATAGACAATTACAAGGCTATGCTTATCCATTTAAATCAGGTTACTACTTTAATCCAGCAGGTGAATATAAATTTACTATTGAAACAGAAATCTTTAAGAATAAGGTAGAACAAACAAAAGAACATAAAGCATTGGTAGACCGCATTATCGGAAGCTTTAGATATACTTCTGCAATGACATATGTAGATAATTCAGGTACACCAACTAATATTGCATTAAAGATCAATAATCCAGAATCAGCAGATAGATATAGTGATTCTAAAGATACACTTATCGTAGCAAAAAGAAATTACGAACAAGTTGAAGAAGAGTTAATTCCATATTCAGTGGACTCTTCAGGAGATAGTCATACATTCTTTAAAGAGATTTTAGAAGGCTATGCAGAATCTAATACGATTAAAAGTAAAAACGATTATAAATATAGGGAGTATATTAAGTCAGGAGAAATTTATCGTATTGTTGAAAAAACAACTGTTACAATTCGTGTAAACCCTGAAAATGTACCTGTTTATACTTTTAGAAACATGAAAAATGGTAACTATAAAGTAAAAGCATGGTTAGAAGATATTAAGATTGGTGATATTACAAACGTACCGAATATGACAGTAAAAGGTATTAAAACAGAAAATGGACTAGATAGTATTAATGTAACTGTTGTAGGTTCTATGTATGATGATTTAAATAACGGATATTAGAAGTAAGCAGAACTACTAGATTATACATAAGATCTTATTAAGAGTGTAATCTAGTAGTTTTATTAGATTAAGAGAGGGAAAATAGATGAATGATGCTGAAGCTATTTTAAACATGCAAAGGTCGGTTCGGGGGCAGATTAGCAAAGTAAAGGAAAAGGAATACGAGGCCAATCGTATTGCTAAAACAAGTGCCACATGGTGGTCAGGAGAAACTGCAGAAGCCTTTAATGAATATTATAGAAAGTTATCAAGACAACTTGAACATGAGTATGAACTCGTAAGAAGGTTAGAAAGCAGCCTAGGGACATTATCGACCAACGTTAAAAGAGCAATCAATGAAGAAAAAGCAAAGAAGGCTGGTAGGTAAGTTAATGTATAGCAAAGGATTAAAAAGGAGCGTTTTAAGAGGAGTTTTTTTAGTTATGGTACTAGTAGGTGCAGTAAGTCAGACAGGATGTAAATCCTATACAGAAATATTAGAGGAAAAAATTTTACAGGCTTTAGAAGAAAAGTATGATGAATCTTTTGTCGTAGATTCTATAGGAGGCAATTGGGCGGGAGGATTTCCAAATAGTAGTACAGTTCAAGCACTATGCTATCCAGAGGCAGATAGTAGTTTAAGATTTGTAGTGGAAATTCAGAAAGAAACTTATGAGGTATATGATAGGTATTTAAATAAATTAGTAGGAAGAAATGAAGAACCTTATATACAAAAATTGGCATTCGAAGTATGGGAGAATAGTACAGTTATTGTTAGCAATGATACAGTAATGACTTATCCAAAAGAAAAAGATAGGACAATGAGAAATAGTGAGTTTTTGAAGTTATATCCACAGACTACTCAAATGGTTTATGTATTTATAAAAGGTGAAGAAGAGGTAGATGCAGAGGTAGAAATTGAAAAACTAACAAGTTTAACGAATAAACTTACACAAGAAGGGTATAGGAGTAGTTACATTAGTATTAGATATATAGAACCTCAAATTTATGAACAGATTCCGCAGATAAGAAAAGAGGAGTATGCTGTAAATGGATATGTTGATGAAATAGGAAAAGTTTATTGTATGATGGGAGCTATCATAGAAAAAGATGGCACAATAAATCTTAATAAAGAACAGTATATAGAGAATCTTAGTGAATATGGGAAATGGGGGGAATAATATGAGTAATAATATTTCTGAAGTAGATATTAATAAGATTTCTTCATTAGCCTATTTGTCGGTAGCCGATAATAAAGATAGTCCAATTTATCAAATATATAAGGATAATAAATGCGAAATTACAGTAGGTCAATTAATAGATTATTACCAAAGCGACCAAGGTAAAATAGAGTTACAACAACGTTTTGGAGGAACAATAGCAGGAACGAGTGAATATGAAAGATGGAATGGATTTCTCCAAGAACTAAAAGATTCCAACATAAGTAACTACAAAGATTGGAAGATTACTAATGTTAAATCTAATAATGGTCCACCAAATCATGAAGATTCTTTAAAACTAGATGCTCAGGGATATTATAAAGACTCTGGATTTGTGGCGTGTGTTGTTGAAGTTGATGCAGATACAGCAGTTGTAGCTTTTAGGGGAAGCGAACCCCTAGATGACCCACAGTACTTTAATGATTGGCAAACGGATTTTAGATTTTCATATCAAGAAGAAACATATCAACAAAGTGATGCTGCACAGTATATGAAGGAGTTAGAGGCTAAACTAGGTCATATAGATAATCTTTATATTACAGGGCATTCTTTGGGTGGGAACCTAGCTTTATACGCTACAATGAACATACCTGACGAGTTAAAGAAGAAGTTGGTATCTACTACGACATTTGCAGCACCAGGATTTAATCAAGATGTATTAGATAAGTATGGGAAAATTATTGCGGAGCTTACTTTAGAAGGAAAAATAACAGAATATCAGAATTACTTAGATCCGGTAGGTTCATTATTACATAATGTCACACAAGCAATATACATAGATTCTACAATGTCTGAAGCATCAGCATTTGAAAATCATTCTAGCTTTTTGAATGTAGTAAATGAAGATAGGAAGACATTTAAGAGATGTGATTTACAAATAAAGAGTTCATTATGTAATATGATACATGAAGCCACTGTATTATTTGATAAAGTACCATATGGTTCAAAGCGGGCGTTAGTGGAATTAGTTTTAAGTGCTTGGCAAGGAATGATGGAACCTAAGTCCACAGGAGAAAAAATAATAGGTACTTGCCTACTTGGTATAGGAGCTATTAATGCAATGACTATGCCAGTAGCGACATTAGTAAAAATAATAGGTAACGCACTTATTGTAGCAGCATTGGGAGAAATAAAATATTTGGCGGAAATAAGCATGGAAGCATTAATGAACTTTATAGAACGTCAGAAGGAGAAAATAGTAGCAGCTTTAGAGCTATTATTAGAAGAACGACCAGCTATAGGTGTAGTATACAATATATTAACAGGTGAATTTAATAAGGCTTGGGATTATTTAAAAAAATGGTTTTATAAAATCACTTCAACAAAAACAGAGTCAATTGGAAATGCCCAAAAGTATGTTAAAAGAATGGAACAGATTGGAGCAGTAACGCATAGTAGCACAGCATCTAAGAATGGTGTAATGGAAGTAGATATTAATAAATTACAAGAATTATATACTAAATTAAATAAGTTATATTCTGAACATAGAGGAGATGTAAGAACCATTTATACGATGGCACATAATAGAGCCAAGATGACTAAAGGGCGATATAGTCAATATTACGTAGATAACGCAGCTACTAAAGTAATAGGAGTAAGTTCTGAATTAGAAAGTTGTTATAATGAAATCAATAAACAGTTTGCCCTTTTAACCAGTGCGATACAAAGTGCTAGAAAGGGATACATAAGTGAAGAAAAAGAACTTAGTAGGATGATAAGAATATAATATTAATGCAAAATTAAGAGGAGATTATAATGAAACAAAAAATAACATATGTACCAGAAGAACAATTTAATATTCAAACAGTAAGTATCGTTGGCACATTTAATGCATGGGATAAAGATGCTAACCCTCTAGTAAAAAATGCAGAAGGTGTATGGGAAATAGAAATCGAATTTCCCAAAGGGCAAAGTTTATATAAATTCGTCTTTAATGATGAAATGACTATGAATGATCCAACAGCAAATATTTATATGCCAGATGAACATAATGAAATGATGTCAGTAATGTTAGTAGATGAAGAGACAGGACAACGCTTATATAATAATGAACAATATAATTTAGAAGTGAGTGCGTATAGTTTAAATAATTATATTAGCCAAAGATTAGAAGTAGTCAATAGAAGCTATTTCTTAGATAAAGATAGAAAAGTTGTTTTAGGTATGGGATTTAAAGAGATTACAGGAATACATGCAGTAACTGTAGCTTGGTATAGTCCAGATGGCACATTACAAAGATTCGCAGAAAGCAATCTGATTCAACCAGAAGATCAAGAAGAAGCTAAACTATGGTTCTGGTTACCAATAGAAGCAGATATGCCTTTAGGACAATGGCAACTTAAAGTTTTTATTGATGGTGCATTTGTTTTACAAGATTATGTGGGTATTAGTGAGAAACAAGTTGTAGCAGGAACAGAGATGGAGCTTTTACCAATTGGTACGGTTGTATTATTAAAAGATACAAATAAACGTGTCATGATTTATGGTAGAGCTCAAAAAGCACTTGAAAGTGAAAAGGTTTGGGATTATGTAGGATGCTTATATCCAGAAGGAAATATTGGACCAGATTATACTTTCTTATTCGACCATGAACAAATTGAAAGAATAGACCATAAGGGGCTAAAGGATCAAGAAGAAGAGGAATTTTTAGCAGCTATTCAAGAGGTTTTAAAAACAGAATAAGAGGAGGAAATGTGTATGAGTAATGTAGGTTCTACATTGGATAGTATCTGTAATGAGCTAGAAAATCAAAGCCAAAACATTAAGCAGAAAGTAGCTAGTGTAAATAACGTGTGGTCAGGTGAAGCACAACAAAGCTTTAACTCAGCACATTTAGAAGCACAGCAGTGTATGCAAAGAGTTAAGAGTAATCTTCAAAGCCTCAAGAGCCTAGCGAGAAGTTTGGATAGTAGTATACAAGCAGCTGAAAGAGACATGGCAGCTAAGAGAGCAGCGGAACAAGCAGCACGTAATAATAGACGTTAATATAGACAGTTAGACAAGGAGATAAGATGCTATGGGGAGAAACATAGAAGTTCAAACACAGGC